>WNGI01001673.1_pt1 | contig 22123 bp, 23 predicted proteins | sample 5400621 | NCBI WGS metagenome assembly WNGI01 (sample SAMN13153374, study PRJNA577476) | soil metagenome | isolation source: 20 cm soil or saprolite under Garry oak tree replicate 1 | place: USA:California | collected 2016-06-15
CGAGCCTGTCCAGCAATCTTCGACAGTACTCGATTCCCAGCGCCGCGACTTCCGGCGTCACGCTCGGCGCCGGCGAGGTCGATTTGCGAAGTACTCCTTCCCGATGAACATTCTCGACCGGCGGATAGAACACCTCGCGACCCTCGCAGTCGCGCACTCCAATCACCGACAGCTCGTGCTGGAACGGGACGAAGCTCTCGGCGATCAGGGGAACAGCTCCCAGCGCTTTCCACGCGACATCGATTGCGGATTCGTCGGGTATCACGATTTGTCCCTTGCCGTCGTAGCCGAGCCGACGCGTCTTCAACACGAACGGAACGCCGAGGTGTTTTGCCGCCGATCGAAGGTCGTCGAGACTGTCGACCAACGCGAAAGTCGGCGTTGGAATGTCAAGCGCCTGAAAGATCTGCTTCTCGAGCAAACGATCCTGCGCGGTCTCAAGCGCTTTCAACGGCGGAAAAACTTTCACGCGCTCGCCGACGAACTGAACCGTTGAAAGCGGAATGCTCTCGAACTCGTAAGTGACGACATCGACCCCGTCGAGGAATCGCTCGAGCGCCTCGTGATCGCCGTAGTCAGCCGCGATGAGCTGACCAATTTGCCCGACCGGAGCGCCCGCGTTCGGATCGAAGAATCTGAACTCGATACCAAGCTGGTAACCCGCGAGAGCCAGCATCCTTCCGAGCTGGCCGCCGCCGAGTACTCCGACTTTCACTCTGTCGCAGCCGGATCGGGCTGCGCGAGAACCGCGCTCGTCTGCTCCTCGCGGAACGCGCGCAATCTCTCTCGGATGTCGGGACGATTTATGGCGACGATCGAGGCCGCGAGCAGAGCGGCGTTGATGGCGCCGGGCTTGCCGATGGCGAGGGTTCCGACCGGCACGCCCGCCGGCATCTGAACGATCGAGAGCAGCGAGTCGATTCCCTGCAGCGCTTTGGATTCGACGGGGACACCGAGCACGGGCAGTGTCGTTTTCGCGGCGGCCATTCCGGGGAGGTGCGCCGCGCCACCCGCTCCGGCAATTATCACCTGAATGCCGCGCTTCTCGGCGGACTCCGCGTACTCGAAGAGCAGGTCAGGAGTGCGGTGGGCCGAGACGACTTTCGTCTCGTGCGGGACGCCAAGGGCTTCGAGGATTTGCGCGGCGTGCTGCATCGTGTCCCAATCGGATTTGGAGCCCATGATGAGTCCAACGAGCGCATCCGGCACTGTCATCCCTCGCGGTGTAGTGTTGCCAGCCGTCCTTACAGCTCCCGACTCACGCCATCCGCCAGATCATCGATCTCGAGGTCGGCTTCGGCAATCAGCTCTTCGTCGAGATCGTCATCGTCCGGAACTCCGACGTCAGCAAGCACGCCCTGCTCGATTTCTTCCATCGCACTCTGGTGCTCGAGCTCGAGCAGGAGGTCGCTGATCCGACAAAAACTCTTGCGATGGTGTGGAGTGATTCCGTACGACGTCAGTCCGGCGACGTGTTCCCGCGTAGTGTAACCGGCGTTGGAGTCCCAAATATAGTGCGGGTAGCGTCTGGCGAGCCGCGTCATGAGTAGATCGCGCGTGACCTTGGCGAGAATGGACGCGCAGGCGATGCTGAAACATCGCGCGTCGCCGTGGACGACAGCAGTATGGGGGATCGGCAGCGTGCGCATCGCCCGCCCGTCGATGACGACGTGATCCGGCTTGACGCTCAACCGACCGAGCGCGCGTCGCATCGCCAGGACACTCGCCTGATAGATGTTGATTCGATCGATCTCTCTCACCGAAGCGGCACCAAGCGCAAACGCCACGGCTCGATCGCGAATCTTTACCGCGAGGCGCACTCGCTGTTCGTGCGTGAGTCGCTTGGAGTCATCGACACCGACGATCGCGCGCGTATCCGCCGGCATTATCACGGCGCACGCGAGCACTGGACCGGCGATCGGTCCTCTACCTACTTCATCGACGCCCGCCAGCAGCGGACCCTTTTCACGTCGAATGTCGCGCTCAATAGTTGTCCAGCGCGCCCACTTGTAAACGCGCCGACGGCGGACGGATTTTGGGTTGGGACCGGGGGTCGGAGTCTCGGGGGTCGATCCGGGCCTCGCGCCCTGTTCGACCTCGTCCTGCACCGGCTACGCTCTCCGTAAAGAGAGGAGCGCTAAGCCTCGACCCCGGCCTCTGATCCCGTCTCCGCGATCGTCTCGGAGCCCGGCACCAGCACCTTGGCCTTGCGCTCTCTGATGCGCGTGGCCTTTCCGGTGAGGTGACGCAGGTAGTAGAGCTTGGCGCGACGAACGCGACCGCGGCGCACCACCAAGATCTCGGCGATCATCGGGCTGTGAATCGGGAAGATTCGCTCGACACCAATGCCGTTCGAGATTTTGCGGACGGTGAACGTGGCGCTGACTCCACTGCCGCGCTTGGCGATGCAAACACCTTCGAAAGCCTGGAGTCTTTCCTTGTCACCTTCGCGGACGCGGACATTGACACGCAGGGTGTCGCCGGCGCGGAACGGCGGGACGTTGCGGAGCCACTCTTTCTGGGTTTCAATGAAGGGGTGCATATGGCGCTCGGGGCTGGAGTTAACAGCCTGGCAAAGACTTGTTTAGGGCGTTCTCGGGGAGCCCCCAAAAGTAAACCTTTAGCGCGTTCAATGCCAGCGTGGTGGATTCCCTAACGACTGGCCTCGTCGCGCTGTCGGGTCAGGCGCTGACTCTCCTCTTCCCGCCACTTTGCAATCCTGGCGTGGTCCCCTGAGAGCAGGATCTCGGGCACCGAATGGCCGCGGTACTCCGGCGGCCTGGTGTAACTGGGCGCGCTCAATCCCCGGCCGAAAAAGGAGTCCGTCCGCGCGCTCTCCACGTCCGACATCGCGCCTGGAAGGAGACGCACTGTGGCGTCGATGATTGCCAATGCAGCCGCTTCTCCCCCGCTGAGCACGAAATCGCCGAGGGAGATTTCCTCTGTCGCGAGGTGATCGGCGACTCGCTGGTCGATGTCCTTGTAGTGACCGCAGAGCAGTGTAAGCTCCTGGCATTTCGAGAAGCGCTCCGCATCGGCGTGCCCGAAAACCCGGCCGCGAGGGGAGAGAAGTACGATTGGTGGCTCGGTCTTGAGCGACTCCACCGCTTCAAAAAAAGGCTGTGGCTCCATTACCATCCCCGCGCCCCCGCCGTACGGATAGTCGTCGACCGTCCGGTGCTTGTCGTGGGTGAAGTCCCGCAGATCGACAATGTTGTAACTCACGCTCCCAGCCGCAGCGGCGCGTGAAGGAATGCTCAAGCCGAGCGGTCCGCTGAAAAAATCCGGGAAGATCGTAATGACGTTGATTCTTAGGGGCATGTTATGATTCGCTTCTCCCTTCCCGCTTCCCCCTTCCCCCTTCCCGCTCCCCGGATAGATCGTCCATCAATCCGAGCTTCTCGTCGATGACAATGGTTCGCTGCTCGATGTCGGTTCGAACGACGATCTCAGGACGATACCGTACCATTACGGTCGCGCGCGCAGTTTGAATGTCGAGAACGAGGCCCTGAGGTAGTTCGTAGAAAGTCGTCACCGTACCGAGCTGTTCCCCTGTGGTGCTCACGACACGCATTCCGATCAAATCGTGCAGATAGACTTCGTGTCGGCGCTGTCGCGATCTCGCAGCTCCTCGAACTGGACGATGAGTCCCTTTTTGAACGGCTTTGAGCTGGAGATGGTGAGCGTCGGGACTTCTTCCACGCCACGAACATCGCGGGCAGGGGCGAGAGCTCCGCTCCGTGTGCCCGCAAAAACGCGACTGCCGGACGCGAAGATTACGTCCGGCTTGTCTGTGAGAGGCTCGACCACCACCTCTCCGCGAATACCCTGCGCTTTGCGGATCAGCCCGACGATCGCGTACTCGGACGCGGGCATTGAAGCCTTAAGCGTTAAGCGGTTACTTCGTCCGCTTTTTCGCTGACCGGAACCGCGGCCGACTTCTTCTCGATTCCGAGGCGTTGCTCGTGGCGCTTTTTGAGCACACCCGCCCGCCGAAGGAGCGACCGGACGGTGTCAGTGGGCTGAGCACCCAGATCGAGCCAATGATTGGCCCTCGCCTCGTCGACTTGCAGCGAGCCCTCACCTTTCCGGGGAGCGTACTGACCGATGATCTCGATGAATTTTCCGTCGCGCGGACTCTGCGAGTCGGCGACGAGAATGCGATAGAACGGGGCATTTTTCCGCCCGACGCGGCGGAGACGAATCTTTACCATCTGTACTGCTCCCTGTAGGTGTGAAATGAGGCGCACATGGCGCCTCTGAACCGGGCTCCTCGCGACGCCGGAAGATCCGGGGCGCACTCGGTGAAACGAGAGGGGGAATCTAATGAATCACCAGCACTGGTTACAGGGTAGAACGGCAACTTACGACTACCGGCTGGGTGCTTTGAGCGGAGCGGCTGGGGGCTCCGAGCTAAGCTTGAACGCATCTCGTGGCGGCCCCCGGCCCCTGGCCGCTCCGCCCGACGCTCCTGGCTGGTAGTCGTAAGTTGCCTTTATCTAATCCTCGCCCTCGTTCTCGCTGCCTTCCGTGCCGAGGCGGAGCGCTGAGTCGCCCCGCGTCTCCGCGCAGTCGAGCGCGCCTGACGAGCAAGCGCGCGATGTGAAGCCGCGGAGTGCCCCTCTCTCTTTAGCGCGCGGCGCACCGCCGTTGCCCGTTTTCGGGAGACTTTCCGCACGCCACCTTTGCGCGCACTTGCCATCTCGCGCGCAGCCTGCCTCCGTGTGCGCGCTGAAGCCGCGCGCCGCTTCGGTGGTGCCAGCTTGACGCCCGCGCGTCGAGCTTTCGACAGCCCAATGGCAACCGCCTGCTTCGTGGATCGTGCGCCGTGCTTGCCCTCGCGAATGTGGTGCATCTCCTCGCGCACGAACTCACCAGCCTGCGTCGATGGCGATTTCCCCTCACGAGCGTCCTCTCTCGCTCGCTCGATGGTCTCTAATTCCGGCACTGTTCCTCCCGCGTGACTCATACTGAACTCGGTGAATCCACCAGCTCTTTCCACGATCCATGAGGCGCAGTTCATGGACCAGCGGATGCATGCACCTACGAGAAGTCGCGCCTCGAAGAGTGCGCCCGAAACCCTGTCACTGGCGAGATCTGCGGAAGGCTCGCGGCAGGAACGAGACCCCTATCATCAGGACGGTCACGCCGCCCGCGATCCAGAAAGCCCGCAGGCGCGCTGGGCCTGCTTGCTCGAGGCCGATGACGAGCTCCGCCCCTGCGTACGCATAGGCCACCAGAGTCGGGAGGGAGCCAATCGCCGTGGCAAGCAACAGCAAGCGAAGCGAAATGCCGACAAGGCCGGCCAGGTAGTTGAGCACGGCGAACGGTGCGACTGGCAAGTTTCTAAGACCTACTAGCGCCCAGAAGTCAGAGCGCTTTTGCAGTCGAGGCAGGAAGTGGTGTCGCCCGAGGTATCGCCGAACGGAGCCTTGGCCGACCGACCGTGCCAGAAGGTACGCCGCCACTGTTGCGAGCATTGCCGCGATCCAGGCGAGCCACACTCCGCGCAGCGTTCCGAAGAGTGCGCCTCCCAAAATGCAGAGCACGGTAATCGGCAGCCCGAGGGTGGCGATGAGCGTGAACCCGAAGACGTAAAGCGGCTGGGCCCACGGGTTTTGTCTCGCTCTTCCAACGACGGCAAGCAGCTGGTCCGGTCGCGCGAGCCGGAAATACCCGAAGCGCCACGCGAGCACGACCGCGGCGCCAACCAGAACAGGAAGAATTGCGAGACGCAGACCGACGCGAAGGCGGCTCAAGCGCCGCTGCCTATCGTATCCCGAACATTCCAGGCATGGACGGTATGCCCATGCGCCCGCCGCCCGCCATCTTCTTCATCATCTTCTGCATCTCGCGGAACTGATCGAGCAGTCGATTGACATCGCTGATTGGCCGGCCGGCGCCCTTCGCGATGCGGGCGCGACGAGAGCCGTTGATAATCCCGGGATTCTTGCGCTCGTCGGGCGTCATCGAGAGCACTATCGCTTCCACGTGCTTCATGCGCTTCGGGTCCGCCTTCATCTGCTTCAGCGCTTTAGTGTTGACGCCGGGCAGCATTTTCAGGATTCCCTCGAGCGGCCCCATCTTCTGGATCTGGCGCATGCTGTTGAGGAAATCGTTGAGGTCCATTCCTTCCTTGCGGACCTTCTTCTCGAGTCGCTTCGCTTCCGCTTCGTCGAACGACGCCTGCGCTTTCTCGACGAGCGTGACGATATCGCCCATCTGAAGAATGCGTCCGGCCATTCGCTCCGGATGGAATTCCTCCAGCGCGTCGGGTCTCTCGCCGACGCCGATGTATTTGATCGGCTTCTTCGTAACGCCGTAGATGGAGAGTGCCGCTCCGCCACGCGCATCGCCGTCCATCTTGGTCAGCACGACGCCGGTGATGTGAAGCGCCTGGTCGAAGCCCTGCGCGCTTTTTACTGCGTCCTGGCCGGTCATGCCGTCGGCGACGAGCAGTATCTCGGACGGGTGCAGCGCCTCTTTGAGTGTACGAAGCTCCTGCATCATCGCCTCGTCGATCTGCAGTCGGCCGGCGGTGTCGAGGATCACGACACGGTCACGCTCGCGCAAAGCTTCGGCGACGCCGGCGCGGGCGATCTTCACTACATCGTTGGTGCTACGGTCGGCATACACCGGAATGGACAGGTCGCGCCCGAGCGTCTCCAGCTGGTCGATCGCCGCGGGTCTGTAGACGTCGGCCGCGATCAGTCGCGTCGAACGGCCTTCCGCTTTCAGCTTTCGCGCGAGCTTGGCGGCGGTTGTCGTTTTTCCGGATCCCTGGAGCCCGACCATCATGATGACCGACGGCGGCACCGTCCCGAGCTTCAGTCCCTCACGCGTCTCGCCGAGCATGGCGGCGAGCTCCTCGTGGACGATCTTGACCAGCTGCTGACCCGGGGAGACCGTGCTGAGCGCGTTGACTCCGGTGGCCTTCTTTTCGACACGTTCGAGGAACTCGCGCGTCAATTGAAAGTTGACGTCTGCCTCGAGCAAAACGCGACGGACTTCGCGCAGCCCTTCCTTGATGTCGGCTTCGGTGAGTACGCCGCGGCCACGCAGGCGGGCGAACGTGGCTTCGAGCTTTTCGCTCAGGTCTTCGAACATAGCCTTTAAACTTAGGCGCCGTTAACTTCTGAAACAACTGAAGCAATACGTCGCTCTAGAGGATTTGAATGGCGCCCGCCCAGCGTAAAGACGACATCCTGCAGGCTGACCTACCATCGACGCTGCCGCTGATGGCGCTTCGATCGACAATTGTCTACCCACTCGGCACCATCGCCGTGCAAATGGGGGCACCGGAAAACCTGGCTCTGCTGAAGGCCAATGAGCAGGCGGGCCTGATCGTCGGACTGGTCGTAGCGAGCGGCGATCACGACGATGTCCTCGATCCGGAGCGGTTCGTGGGCAGGGTTGGCGTGGCAGCGCGCGTCCACGAGCGAATCAATCTTCCTGGCGATACGGTCCAGATCACGCTGCAGGGGCTGCGTCGGCTCGTCGTCGAAGGCGTGGTGCAGACCGATCCGTTCGCGATCGTGCGTATCAAGCCAGCGAAGGAGATTCCGCCCGATCCGAACGAAGTCGATGACCTTATCTCGCGCATCGTCGCCGGCGCGGAGACGCTAGCCGAGCTGATCGAGCGCATCCCGGACGAAGTGCCGGCGATCCTGAAGATGAACATCTCGGATCCCGGTCGATTCGCCGACCTCGCCTCCACCAACCTCAACTTCAAGGTCTCCGACAAGGACGAAATTCTTCAGCGGCTGAATATCGGTCAGCGTCTGAAGTTCCTTCTCGGCAGGGTAGAACGGGAAGTTGGTCGCGCCCGTGTTGCCGAGGACGTCAAGCGACAGACCGAGATCAAGATCGAGCAGCACCAGCGAGAGTTCTACCTCCGCCAACAGCTGCGCGCGATCCAGTCCGAGCTGGGCGAGGGCGATCCCGGCGAAAAGGAAGCGGTCGAGACCCTGAAGAAGCTCGAGGAGGCAAACCTCCCCGAGAAAGCGGCGCAGGAGGGCAAACGCGAGATCGAGCGGATGCGCAATCTGTCGCCCGCGTCGAGCGAGTATCAGGTCATTCGCACCTATCTCGACTGGATGCTCGCCTTGCCGTGGAACAAGAAGTCAGCTGCCGAAGAAACCATCGAGCTCAAAAAAGTTGAGGAGTTACTCGACAGCCGGCACTACGGCCTGAAGGAAGCAAAGGAGCGAATCACAGAGTACCTCGCCGTCCGTAAGCTGCGCGGTGGCGATCCGCATGGACCCATTCTCTGCTTCGTTGGCCCACCGGGAACGGGTAAAACCTCGCTCGGTGAGGCGATCGCGTCGTCGATCAGCCGCGCCTTCTACCGCATCTCGGTTGGCGGCGTGCGCGACGAGGCGGAAGTCCGTGGGCATCGGCGCACATACGTCGGTGCGATGCCGGGACTGATCCTGCAATCGCTGCGTCGAGTTCAGGTGAGAGACGCCGTGCTCATGATCGACGAAATCGATAAAATGTCATCCGGAGGTCCTTCCGGTGACCCGACGGCCGCAATGCTCGAGGTTCTCGACCCTTCACAGAACTCGAACTTCGTCGATCACTATCTAAATCTGCCGTTCGATCTTTCCAGCATTCTCTTCATCTGCACGGCCAACAATCTCTACGACATTCCCGCGCCGCTGCGTGACCGCATGGAAGTCATCCGCGTCCTCGGCTACACTGTCGAAGAAAAAGTGGAGATTGCCTGGCGCTACATGCTGCCGCGCCTGCTGGAGGAACACGGGATCAGCGACAAGGATCTCCAGTTCACCGACGAAGTGCTCAGCTTCATCTCCAACCGTTATTCGCGCGAGGCTGGGCTCCGTAACTTCGAGCGCAACATAGCGTCGCTGATGCGCAAGCGCGCGCGCAAAAAGGCCGATGGCGAGGAGGGCGCCTGGGTCGTCGATAATCCAATGGTGATCGACATCCTCGGCAACCCCACGTACACCCTCGAGGACGCGGAGCAAGAGCCCGAGATCGGGGCGGTCACTGGAATGGCATGGACCGCGACGGGTGGAGACCTGATGGTGATCGAGGCGCTGCGCATGCCAGGTTCCGGACGCCTCACCACCACTGGTCAGCTCGGCGATGTCATGCGCGAGTCTGTCGACGCTGCCTATTCGTACGTTCGCTCCCGCGCCCACACACTCGGCGTGGAAGACATCGAATTCAAGGAAGTCGACCTGCACGTCCACTTCCCTGCCGGAGCCATTCCCAAGGACGGCCCCAGCGCCGGCGCTGCGGTAACGCTGGCGATCGCCAGCGTTTTGAGCCGCCGTCCGGTACGTCGAGACATTGCGCTCACCGGTGAGATGACCCTCCGCGGTAAGGTGTTGGAGATCGGTGGAGTCAAGGAGAAGGTGATGGCCTCATATCGCGCCGGACTCAGGCAGGTAATTCTGCCCAAGGCCAACGAGAAAGACTTGCGCGGCATTCCCGACGAGGTGGTCAAGAGCATGACCTTCACCTTCGTCTCGACAATGGACGAGATCATTCACCTGGCGCTGCTTCCCAAGCCGCCGGGAACGCTCGCCGACGCGCTGGAGCCACACGGTGATGTACCGGCAAAGAATGCCGTCGGCGATTCGCCCACAGCGTCGATCAACCGGCAAGAACCGGCGGGAGTAGTCACGAAGTAGTGAACGTCGAGAACACCTGGGTCCAGTTCGGCATCCATGTCTTCGTCGGGACGATGGCTGGAGGCCTGTCCGACACCGTAGCAGTCTGGATGCTCTTCAACCCCAAGAAAAAGCGGTGGGTTTTTCAGGGGGCCATCCCAAAAAACCAGGCACGCCTGGCGAAGAGCCTCGGGCGCACGGTCGGCGAGCGGTTACTGACGCCGGGAGACTTGCAGAAAGAGCTGGCGCGCCCAGAGCTGCTCGCCGCATTCCAGTCGCGCCTCGAGGATGTCATCACAATGATCCTCACGTCGCGCGAGCCACTGATCGACAAAGTGCCGCCGGCAGTTGTCACAGCGCTCGAAGGGGCGATGACGTCCTATCTGCCGGTCGCGATGACCAAGCTCGGCGCGTTCCTCGGCCAGCCCACGACCCGCGTCAAGCTGCGCACTGCGCTCCACGCGATGTTCAACCGCTTCGTCGACGACATGCGCTTCCACGAGCGCATCTTCGCGAAGCTGATGATGACCGAATCCAAATTCGAAGCCGTGCTCGATGCGATCGAGACCGACGGCGTCGAACAGGTCGTAGGATTGCTCGAGGAGCCTGAGATCAGAGACGAGATCTCCAAGGCGATCCACGACGCAATTCTTACCTATCTACAGAAGCCGATCTCCGACATCCTCGGTGACGTCGAGGCGAAAAAGGACCCGGACGCGCCGAAGCGACTTGCCGCGCAGGCGGCCCCGGTCATATGGGAGTGGGTCCACGAGCAACTGCCGGAGCTGATCAAGAAGCTGGACGTACAGGCGATGGTCGAACGAAAGGTGATGGCGTTCAGCGTCGATCGCGTCGAAGAGATTCTGCGCAACGTGATTCAGAACGAGCTGAATCTGATCATCACTACCGGATATGTGCTCGGCGGTCTGATCGGGGTTTGCACCTTCGGCCTGCAGAAGCTTCTAGGGCTGTAGCGCCTACTGCTAAGCGGCTACTGCTTGAGCGTCACCTGCGCGGGGTTGATGATGTTCGGATTGGCTCCCCCGGGTACGTCGGCGTAAATCACGACAGGACGCCCCTGAATTTCCATCGTCGACAGCTGAACGGCCCGTCCACCAGCCGAGTACTTCTTCACCAGGTCCGTGGATCCCGCGGCCGCCTTGGTCGAGTAGCGCTTCTCCACCGCCTGACCAGCGAGATGAAAGAACTCTCCGGCTTCAACCGGTGAATCCCAGACGCTAAGCCAGACGATGCCCTGTCCCTGGGGCGTGTTCACCACAGCGTAGCGATCGCCGTCCCACCCCGTCGCCCCGCGAACCGCTTCGTTCTGATCGTTCAGTTGCTGAAAGAGAAAAAGCCGCGTCTCAAACTCACCGAGATCGTTCTCGTACACTTTGGTAGCGTTGCTGAGAGTGCCGAGCCCGACCTTGGTCGGATTGTCACGGTTAACGAAGAACGCAGCGGGATGGATTATCTGCTCGGTCGAGACCGGCATGTCCGTGTAGATGATCGTGCCGGGCTTTCGTTCCTTGAAATTCCGATAGAACTCGGCGCCGCTCAGATAAGGAAAGATCAGCGTCTCCTGAATCACCTTTGGCGCCGCTGCGAAGACCGGCATCGAGCTCTTGTTTTCTTGGATCATCTCCCGGATACGATCCCAGCCGCCCGGGAGATTGATGGCGATGTTGGATCCGCCAAGCATGATCGAGATCTGCTCGTAGACAGCCTGTCCCTCGAAGACCGATTGCGCAGCCGACAAACGATCGTTGTCGTCGCGGATTTTCTGGACGGAGTCGAGACTGATGTACTGATCCTGGAGCGCGTGGACCAGTTCGTGGGTGATAGTGATCGCCGCCATGTCTTTCGGCGCGCCATCCACCACATAGAGAACCTTGGTGTGTGGATCGTAGAAGCCGACGATCTGCTCTTCGAGCAGGCTCGTGAGAAACGGCTGCAGCTTGAGCGTGTCTGGGATCATCCCGAGCCGTTTGTACGCCGCCTCCTGCCCGGCGATGTCGTGCATCGCCAGCGAATCCGTGAACTGCTTGGTGACGAACTCGCGGACTTGTTCCTTTGACCGCGTCTCGACTTTGGGCGGCGTCTTGAACGGAAGACCGACCGCCTTTTCGATCATCGGCACCGCCTCCGTCACTTCAGCGGCATAGGGGCCCTCGTACTTCGGTTTCTGGCTCTCGCATGCGGAGACCAGCGTCAGCATCGCACTACCCGATAGAACGAGAGAGCGCCTGATTTGGCGAATCATTTAGAGACGTGGAATGGGATTCTTGATTAGCTCAGAGACCGGAGATACGCAGGTACCAGCCGATGATGGCGTCCCCGAAAAGCAACGCGATCAGCGCTGCCGGCGCAAGAAAGACGCCGAACGGGAGCTCTCTCCTGCGCCACCCTCCCGAATCTTCGAGCGCCAATTCGGTTTGGCCTTGGTCGTCCGCGAGACCGCGCGCCGAGAGTGGATACACTATGCCGAGCAAAACGATCGGGGCAATCGCGGCCGCAATGAAGATCGTGAGGAGGGCACGCGGTGGCCCGAGCGCGGCACCGACGACCGCCATCAGAGTGACGTCGCCGAAACCCATTGCCGGGCGCTTGAGCCAGACTTCGCCGAGCCATCCAGCGATCGAGATGGCGCCGGCGCCGACGCACATACCGAGGACCGCGTCCCACGGGCGCGCGAACGGCTCGGCTTCGCCGAAGTACAGTGCAATGAACGATGTGAACAGCACGAAGAGCAGACCGAACACCGTAAAGCCGTCGGGAATGAGGAAATACTTGGCGTCGGTGATCGCGATTCCAAGCAGCAGCGTCGCGAACACGGCTACGCGGAAAGCGGTGATCGTCATTCCGAATTGAAGCCAGGCGGCGAGCCAGAGCAAAGCCACCAGCAGCTCGACGATCGGATACTGAATCGAAATGCTCTCGTGGCAGTTGCTGCACCGTCCGCGGAGGAAGATCCAGCTAAGGATGGGAATGTTCTCCCTCGCCTTGATCTGGTGCCCGCACTTCGGACATCTCGAGCGCGGCTTGACCACCGAGAGTCCTTCCGGCCAGCGACCGATACACACATTGAGAAACGACCCGACCGCGGCCCCAACGACGAACACGTACAAACCTTCAAGAATTTCGATCATTACCTTAGCTCGTAAAGAATTATTCCCGTGGCGACCGCGACGTTGAGGGACTCAACGCTTCCGGAAATCGGGAGCGACACGGTTCGCTCGGCTCTGTCCCGAATCTCGGCGGAAAGCCCCGCTCCTTCGTTGCCGACGGCTATTGCCAGGCGTGCCGGCGCTCCGGTGCGGTCCAGCGGCGCGCCATCAGCAGCCGTCGCCCATAGACGCACATCGTTGCGCTCGAGATACGAGATCAGCTCGCCAGCGGGGGCGTGAAGTGCCGGATGCTGGAACTGCGCGCCCATCGAGCTGCGAATTACCTTCGGATTCCAGAGATCGACTGTGCCCGGCAGCGCGATCGTCGCCGTGGCGCCGAGGGCTGCCGCCGTTCGCAGGATGGTGCCCGCGTTTCCCGGATCCTGAACGCCATCGAGCAGAAGGATGCGGCACACGGCGGGGAGTTTCAGTGTATCAAGGGAGCGCGCCGGAACTTCTCCGATCGCGATGACTCCTTGTGGTGACTCTGTCTCGGCGGCGGATCGGAAATCCTTTTCGGAAACTTCCGCCACCTCGACCCCGGACTGGTCGAGGGCCGCTCGCAGGGCTTGACCTCGAGGAGCCGACGTGAGTTGAGGAGCGACGAGCACGCCGCGAACTTTCAAACCGGAGCCAAGAAGCTCCTCAACTGATCGAACACCTTCGACGACGAAAAGAGAATGCTTTTCTCTCGCCTTTCTACGCCCGAGATCACGGGCAAGTGTAAGCAGCTTCACGCGGCTACGACGCGTGGCTCAGCTGGAATAGGAATTGCCGCGCGTCTCAATGGAAAAACCCTCTCTGGAGTGCGAATGAAGCGAACGATAATTGGCATTTTGATTACCTGCTCGCTCTTTGGGTGCGGCATTTCTCAACAGCAGGAAGTCCAGATGGGACAGGAATATGCGCAACAGATCAACGCGCAACTACCAATCGTTCAGGACCCGGAGCTCAATCGGTACATCAACGTTCTAGGCGACTCGATCGCCCATCTGACGTCGAGGAGCGATCTGGACTGGCACTTCTTCATCGTCGACGCCCAGGAAGTGAACGCGTTCGCCGTTCCGGGCGGCTTCGTTTATGTAAATCGCGGCCTCATTCAGCGTGCTGATCAGATGGACGAGTTAGCTGGTGTGCTTGGTCACGAAATCGGACACGTCGTGCGCCGCCACACCGTCAAGCAGATGGAGAAAGCGCAGGGCGCCAACATCGGTGTCACTCTCGCCTGCGTCCTGACCAGCATTTGCAACAGCCAGGCTGCTGGCGCGGCGATTAACGTCGCCGGCGGCGCGCTCTTCGCTCGCTTCAGCCGACAGGACGAAGCCGAGGCCGACGCGGAAGGATTCAAGAACGTCGTCCGCGCTGGAATCAGCCCTGTGGGAATGGTGACAATGTTCCGCAAGCTACTGGACGAGCGAAGGACTCGGCCCGGTGCCGTCGAATCGTGGTTCCTCACCCACCCGTTGGAGGAGGACCGCATAGTCGCGGTTCAGTCGCAGATCAATCAGCTGAACCCGCAGCAGCTGGCGAGCCTGGGAACAGACACGCGTAACTTCCACGCCTTCAAGACACGCATTCAGTCGCTGCCGCCATCACCGCCGCCACGCCAACTTCAATAAGACACCGGTTCAGAATCTCATGATGCGCCGCGACCCATCGCGGCGCATCTTTTTTACCCAATGCGCATCGCACTGACGATTGCCGGATCCGACTCCGGGGGCGGTGCCGGGATTCAGGCCGACCTCAAGACGTTCCAACGCTTCGGCGTATTCGGAACGTCGGCCATCACGGCGATCACCGCACAAAACACCCGCGGCGTAAGCCGGTGGGAAGCAGTGTCACCGGAGATGGTTCGCGCCCAAATCGATTCCGTCGCCGAAGACCTGATGCCGGGCGCGATCAAAACTGGAATGCTGGGGAACGCGGCAGTCGCCTCGAGCGTTGCGGAAGCGATCAGCGAGCACCGCTTCCGAAACTACGTGCTCGACCCCGTCATGGTCGCGACGTCAGGTGATCCGCTCCTCGAGCGAGACGGCATCGACGTCATCAGGACGAGGCTTGTCCCCCAGGCTTCTTTACTCACTCCCAATCTGCACGAAGCCGCGATCCTCATCGGCGAGAAAATCGAGGACGAGGACGACCTGGCGCGAGCAGCCGAGATAATCGTCAACGATCTGGGCGCCCAGGCGGTGCTGATCAAGGGCGGTCACCTGGAGTCCGGCGACCGCGTGGTGGACATACTATATGATGGCGATCTTCGCGCGTTTCGCGGCAAGCGAATCGACACCACCAGTACTCACGGAACCGGCTGCACGTTGTCTGCGGCCATCACTGCGCAGCTCGCGAACGGCGAATCGCTGCATGCAGCCGTGCGACGCGCGATCGACTATGTCCACAACGCCATCGCCACCGCGCCCGGATTGGGCTCTGGACACGGTCCGCTGAATCATCTCGCTGGCGATAGTTGAGGAGTCGCGGTTCGCTCGACGAACTCCGCCACCAGTGCTTCGAACGCTGCGCTCACGCGATTCGTAGTTTCCAGAACCTCGGCGTGACTCAGAGCGGCACCGGTCACACCGGCCGCCGCGTTGGTGATGCAGCTTATGCCGGCGACGCGCATCTTGAGCGCGCGGGCAACGGTCACTTCTGGTACAGTAGACATTCCGACGGCGTCGGCGCCGAGCATGCGCAGCATCTTCACTTCGCTCGGCGTCTCGTATGATGGGCCGAGCACACCGGCGTAGACGCCTTCGCGCAGCGTGATGCCGAGTTTTTCCGCCGTCGTACGCAGAATGCGCCGCAATCCGGGATCGTAGGCGTCGGTCATATCAGTGAAGCGAGTGTCGCCTTCCTGCAGATCACCAACCAGCGGGTTGGTCCCCATCAGGTTGATGTGATCGGAGATCATCATCAGGTCGCCGACGGCAAGCTTGGGCGAGATACCGCCCGCCGCATTGGACACGAAAAAGTCGCGGGCGCCCAGCGCGCGGAATACCCGCACGGGGAAGGCAGCAAGGGCAGCGGGATGTCCCTCGTAGACATGGAAGCGCCCGCTGAGCGCGACGACTTCACGTCCACCAAGGGTGCCGACAATGACTGCGCCTTCGTGACCCACCACCGTCGCTTCCGGAAAGCCCGGGATGTCGACGAAGGGAATTCGGACGGCGTCGCCGATCTTCCTGGAGAGCCCGCCAAGTCCGGAGCCGAGAATGATGCCGATCGTGGGATTCAGGTCGGCGCGAGTGCGTATCGCTGCTGCCGCTGTTGAGGCTGCTTCCGCCGAGTATTCCATCACTCTTCCGGCCCGATCAGCTCATCGATTTTTTCGGACACTTCTTCGATCAGCATTAGCCGGTCCTCCCATGGTAGAAATGCGCTCTCAAACCCGTTTAGCGCAATCCCTGCCAGCTCCTCGACGGTAAATCCAAGGTTCTCGGCGGCGTGGACGTACTCGTCGGTGAGGGTCGTCCCGCTCATCAGGCGGTTGTCCGTATTGAGCGTGACATTGAGCCCGCGGTCGAAATACTCGCGCAACGGATGCGTCTCGTAGGAATCGGCAACACGCGTCTGCACGTTACTGGTTAGACACACCTCGAGAGCGATGCGTCTGTCGTTGACGTAATCGGTCAACTCGGGATCCTCGATCAGCCGCGTCCCGTGACCAATTCTGTTCGCGCCGCAGACGTGCACCGCCTGGCGAATCGATTCGGGCCCGTCACCTTCACCGGCGTGGACCGTCACGGCGAGGTTGTGCTCGCGTGCATACCGAAAAGCCTCGGCGTGTCGCGACGCCGGATTCCCCTTCTCTCCGCCGGCGAGATCGAAAGCCACGACGCCGTCGTCCTTGAATTCGACAGCCAGCCTGGCCAGCTCCAGCGAATTCTCGGGCGGAAACTGCCGCAAACCGGCGATGATGAAGCGAGCGGTTATACCGAAATCCTTCTCGGCCCGTCGCAGGCCGCGCAGCGGCGCTTCGACCGCCTGCACCAGCGTCAGACCCTGGACGACGTTCAGAATCGGCGCGTTGCGGACCTCTATGTATCGGACGCCGTCCTCGGACGCGTCCTCTGCCAGCTCGTAGGCTACGCGCTCCAGGGCTTCCTCACTTTGAAGCACCGAGATGGTGACGTCGAACCTCCGCAGATAATCCTCGAGGTTCTGGGCGTCATCGACCCTCATGAACTGCCGGAGCTCCTCCGGCGTCTGTCTGGGCAGCTGGATGCGGTGATCGCGCGCCAGCTCGAACAGCGTCTCCGGCCGCACTGAGCCGTCGAGATGGCAATGCAGCTCCGCCTTTGGCAGTTGGCGGAGCTTGTTGGAAAAGATCGAAAGCGGCATTACAGTGGGTTGAAGTCCGGGTCTTCGGAGGCGGACTGCCGAGCGCGAACGATGCGAAAAATCGCGCCGTTGTGCACGGGTGTCGTGTTGTCGGTGACGATGCCGCGGCTGTCGGTGATCAACCGATCGCCGCTGCGGACGGCACGAGCCTGTTCGGCGTCCCACGCTTCCACCGCGTCCAGTGCGGTCGCCGCCGCGTCGACGTCGATCGGCCTGGCGTTGATGTAAACGCGTACCGTCTCACTCACGAAGAAACTGGCGAGATGCGCACCTCGGTCGGTGCGGTGATCGGCGTCGGCAGTGTCTTCAGGTAGTCGATCAACGCATCGAGGTCGACGATGTTAAGAGGTCGTGACACAGTGGCGCGCTTACCGGCGTCGTAGCCTTCGCCGCCGGTGGCGAGAAAGTCGTTGACGATTACGTTGTACGTTTTGGTGTCCGAGAGCTGGCTCCCATCGGCCATCGTCGCCGAAACGAGGCGCGATCCTTTGGGCTTCGATGGATCGAACTTGATCGTGAGGCCGCTGACGTGATCGTCGACTGACGATTTGCCGAGCATTGCCTCGAGCAGACCGCGCAGCTGAGCGCCGGTCATGGTCAATGAATAAAGCGTGTTGCCGAACGGCTGGATCTCGAACAGCGATCCGTAATTCGCCTCCCCAGCTCGCAGATCGGTGCGAATGCCGCCGTTGTTCATGATCGCTATGTCGCCTTTTCCGGCCCACCGCTGTGCGTCGGCGATGAGGTTGCCTAGCGGATATTGGTGTCCTTCACGTGATAGCGTGACCGGGATCGTCGCAATGTGACGACTTACAATGGGAGCGACACTTGAAACGGCTCGCTGCACGATCGAGTCGATCGCGGCGACAGGCCTGATCGTGTCGACCGCCAGCTCGCGGACCTCGTGTCGAATGGGAATCTGAATCGTGGTGTCGAGCGCGATATCGAGAACGTCAATGGCGCGTCCACTCGACCGCGCCTGAACAACCGGGATCCCGTTGATCTCGGTATTGATGAAGGTGTGACTGTGTCCGCTCACGATCGCATCGACTTTGGTGGTCAGCTTACGCGCGAAATCGATGATCTCACCACTGCAACTGGTCGTTCCAGACTGCTGGCAGTTTGCGCCGGCGTGCGCGATCACCACGACGAAGTTGGCGCCACGTTTTCTCAGAGCCGGGGCGATGCTATCGACGATCGGCGCCGGATCATCGAAGCGCAGCCCGACGACGTTGCCCGCACGCGTCGTCGTGGGCGTTGTAACGGTCGAGATGCCGATGATTCCGATTCTGGTGCGGCCGCGGGTGACGATCGTGTCGTTGCGAATCCATTCCACGTCACGCCCGTCTGTATATCGCACATTGGCGCCGAGAATGGCGTATTTCGCCTGACGCATCCGCGCCCGCAGTGAATCCGTTCCCCAGTCGAACTCGTGGTTGCCAAGCGCGGCGGCGGCGTAGCCGACTCTGTTGTAATAGTCGACCACTGGACGACCGAAGCTGAGATTCGACGCCGGCGTGCCTTGAAACATGTCGCCGCCATCCAATACCAGGGTCTCGCAGCGCGGCACGCATTCACTCTTTGCGCGCTCGATCGCCGCGGCGACGTAAGCTGCGCCTCCGCGGCTGACGCCATTCACATCCGGCCGCGGCTCGAGCGCGCCGTGAAAGTCATTGGTGCCGATTATCCGCAGGAAGCGAGTTCCGGTCGGGAAAGCAGGGCGCGATGTCGTGACAGTCGACGGCACCACGGGATTTGGCGGCTCGGATGGATGGGATATTTGGGATGGCGCACACGCCAGCGAAAACACCAGTGAAAAGGCCGCAAAAGCTCGCAGAGTCATTTCTCGAAAAAGCCCGTTTGAACGATGAAATGCAAAGCTAGCCGAGCGGGCTCGGGCGAGGGAGTGCAACGATGTCGTAACGTATTTGTGACAGAGGGCGAGTTGACGCGCCCGCGCCGGGTCAGACAACTTCCTGACGTGACTGACCAGAGCGCTACTGCAGAGCGCGTCCTCGTCGTTGACGACGAGCCCGACATCGTTGCCCTCGTAGCCTACCACCTCGCCAAATCGGGCTATTCTGTCTCGACCGCCACCAGCGGACCCGAGGGACTGGCCGTCGCTCGACGCGAAAAGCCATCAATCATTGTGCTGGACCTGATGCTACCGGGGCTGTCCGGGTTCGAAGTCATGCAGGAGCTGCGCGGCGATCCCGCAACATCCCAGATCGCGGTGCTAATGCTGACGGCCCGCCGGGAAGAAAGCGATCGCATCAAGGGCCTGACCGTCGGCGCTGATGACTACCTGACCAAGCCTTTCAGTCCGCAGGAGCTCGTCCTCCGCGTCGCGGCGATTCTGCGTCGCGTCAGGGCCGGGCGTGACGACTCGGAGGACGTCAAGCAGGTCGGACCATTACGCATCGAGAGCACGGCGCATCGCGTGACGGTAGATGGGCGCGAGGTGGATCTCACGCCGACGGAGTTCAAGCTCTTGTTGCTTCTGGCGGAACGAAAGGGACGAGTCCAGCCGCGCAACCTGCTATTGGAAATCGTCTGGGAAGCGGCACCAGACATACAGACACGCACAGTGGACATGCACGTCCAGCGGCTTCGCGCGAAGCTCGGCCCGGCTGGCGAGCTGATCGAAACAGTCCGTGGGTTCGGCTACCGCATCAAGAACGTTAGCGAGCGCTCGTGAGGCTCGCCCACCGACTGCTCCTCCAGTCGCTGGCAATCGTCGCGGTGATGGTGATCTCGGTTGTCGTGATCATCGACCACCAGCTGCACAACAGCATCACAGACCAGACAACCCGCGATCTCGCGGGCGAAGCGCGCTTGCTGGCGATGCAGTGGAAGTCTGGAATCAATGCTGATTCCGTCGCTGACGAGGCGGGCGTCGCCACCGGCCACCGGGTCACGTTCATCGACTCAACGGGTCACGTGGTCGGCGATTCCGAATTCGACGGCCCCGCACTCCAGGGTCTCGAGAACCACTCCACTCGCCCGGAAGTTGTCGAAGCGCGAGCGAGTGGCATGGGATCGGCCCTGCGGATGAGCCCTTCGACCGGAGAAGAGCAACTGTACGTCGCCATCAAGGCGCCGCCTGGTTTTGCCCGGGTCTCAGTCTCCACCAAGACAATCGAAGACCTGTTCGCCCGTGCGCGGAGCGGTGTGATCGCGGCGGGATTGATCTCGTTTCTTTTTGCCGCAATTTTGGCCGCTCTCTTTTCGCGAGCCGTCTCAAAACCAATCGCCGATCTGCGTGACGTCACCCGCTCCATCGCGGCTGGCGAGCGGCGTCGCTATCCGGCACTGGCCGCGCCCGGAGAAGTCGGCGATCTCGCCGACGCAATTCATCGCCTGGCGGAGCAGCTCGAGACCCGCCTGTCCGCGCTCGCCGCCGAGCAATCGATTCTCACGGCGTTGTTCGAGACGCTGAACGAGGGCGTGCTGGCGATCTCTCCGAGCCACGAGGTTGTGCGAATCAATGAAACGGGTCGCCGATTGCTGTCGATCGACCGACGGGTTCCTTTTGGAATCGAGTTCCTTCCGCGCGAGCCGACGTTGCGCAGCGCCGTGCTTCTCGCCCTCAACGGGACCGCCACCGAACCCGAGGAAATCACGGTCGGCGAAGCGACTCTGTCACTGACGGCGCGCCCGCTTGTCAATGGAGGCGCCGTCATCGCTTTTTTCGATCTGACGCCAATCAGAAGACTCGAAGCGGTGAGACGCGATTTCGTAGCGAACGTGTCCCACGAGCTGAGAACCCCACTCACGATCGTTGGTGGTTTTGCCGAGACGCTGCAGGATCCCGGGGTGCCGGCCGAGAAGCGAGCCGAGTTTGCACAGACGATTTTCAGCAACACTCAGCGCATGCAGCGTATCGTCGACGAGCTGCTCGATCTGTCGCGGATCGAGTCGGGCCACTGGACTCCGCACCCTCAGCAGGTTCGTGTGGCTGACGTATCCGGCGAGATCTTCAGTCGAGTAAGCGCGACCGCGAACTCCAAGGGCGTTGCGCTCGAGACCAGGATCGAGGCAGAAACCGTTTTCGCCGACCGGACCGCCCTCGAGCAGATTCTATTCAACCTGGTAGAGAACGCGCTTCGTCACACCGGCAGCGGCGGGCGAATCGCCATCCAGACTGCCCGCAACGACCGCGGTGTCACGGTGATCGTAACCGACACAGGCTCGGGGATTCCACCTGAGCATTTGCCGCGGATCTTCGAGCGGTTTTACCGCGCCGACGCCGGCCGGTCGCGCGAGGCGGGAGGAACAGGGCTCGGCCTGGCGATCGTCCGGCATCTTGTCGAGGCACACGATGGCACAGTCACCGCCGAGAGCACTTTGGGATCTGGGACCACCATCAGAATTCTCTTTCCCAACGGAACCGCGCGCGAGTCGTGACAAAGTCTTTACGTCCGGTGTGACAATCTGTGACGTGCCGGGGAGAGGTTGAAGCGCGAATAAACCCCTCACGGAGTCAAAAGTGATCAAAACCGTTCGCAGCATCGCTGCCGCCTGTTCGGTGGCAGCGCTCTTCTCGGGTGTTGCTTCAGGGCAGTCAGTAGATCTCACCGGAGCAGGCGCGACCTTTCCATATCCAATCTATTCGAAGTGGTTCAGTGACTACGCCCGGGCGAGTGGCGTGAAGATCAATTATCAGTCGATTGGATCAGGCGGCGGCATTCGCCAGCTTTCCGAGCAGACAGTCGATTTCGGGGCGTCCGACAGCCCGATGAGCGATCAGGAACTGGCCAACGCCAAGGGTGGGCCGGTGCTTCACTTCCCCACTGTCATGGGCGCGGTGGTGATCACGTACAACGTTCCTGGCGTCGCCAAACCCCTCAACCTTAGCGGCGATGTCATCGCCGACATTTTCTCCGGGAAGATCACCAAGTGGAATGATGCGCGGATTGTCGCACAGAACCGCGGCGTGTCCCTTCCCAACTCAGACATCCTGGTCGTGCATCGCAC
>WNGI01002446.1_pt1 | contig 22121 bp, 23 predicted proteins | sample 5400621 | NCBI WGS metagenome assembly WNGI01 (sample SAMN13153374, study PRJNA577476) | soil metagenome | isolation source: 20 cm soil or saprolite under Garry oak tree replicate 1 | place: USA:California | collected 2016-06-15
CGTGTAGGTCGAACCGGCGCGCTTGGGCGGCGACGAGGGAATGGTGGCGTCAAGAAGACCGACGGGCGGCGAAAGGCGACAGGACGTCCGGCATCTCCTGACCATCGCGGCTGCCTGAGTCCCTCGGGTCTCAGGCGGCGCGCTGATAGCGGTGGTGAAGTCCGCCGACCTGCGGGATCGCCACGATGCGCCCGCCCGCTGGCGTTTGGACTTCGCGCGGATGAGGCCTGTCGTTGTGGAGGGACTGATGCGGGCGGGTGGCGTTGTAGTACGCGAGGTACCTGCGCAGCAGACGGCGGAGGTGCCGTTCGTTGATCACGATGACGTGATCGAGGCATTCCCGACGAATCGAGCCGATGACGCGCTCGGCGAAGGGATTCTGCCAGGGCGCCCGAGGCGCGATAAGGATCTCGCTTATCCCCAGGCCTTTCACCCGCCGTACGAACACATCCCCGTAGATGGCATCCCTATCGCGGAGCAGGTACTTGGGCGCGGTCTCTTCCGGGAAGCTTTCGACCAGTTGGTGGGCGGTCCAGGCGGCGGTGGGGTGGTCGGTGACGTTGACATGCACGAGTGCTCGGCGGTTGTGTTGAAGAATCAAGAACCCGAAGAGCAGGCGAAAGGTGAGCGTGGGGACCACGAAGAAGTCGACGGCGACAATCTCGCCGATATGTGCCCCGAGGAAGGTGCGCCACGTCGAGGACGGCCGCGGCGAGGGATGCCCCATGTACTTTGCAACGGTGAGCTCCGCGACCTCATAGCCGAGGAAGCGGAGTTCGGCTTGGATCCGGCGCCGGCCCCAGGTTGGGTTCTCTCGGGCCATGCGGCGGATGAGCGTGCGGAGCTCAAGATCGAGCGGCGGGCGACCCGCTGAGCGGCGCCGGGACTTCCAGCGCCAGTAGAGCTGGAAGCCTTCCCGGTGCCAGGCGAGGACGGTCGCGGGTTGGACAATGAGGAGGCTGGCCCGCCACCCTGCCCACAGCTGTGAGAGCCCAACCCAGAAGAGCCGGTCCCGGCAGCGGAGCCGGGGCCGGCCGACTGATCGCTGCAGCACCGCCAGTTGATGACGGAGGGCGACATTCTCCAGCGCGACGGCGGCTGAGTTGCCGAGGAGGGCGCGGACGAAGGCCCAGACACCGAGGACGAGGATCATCACGGCTCCCGGTCGTGAGGGATGAGGGCTGCGCCCCAACTCTATCCGCAAGCGTATCGCCGTGTCGTTCGCGCTCAGTCACGGGAGGCCGAATGGAGTTTTTGACCGGGACAGGCATCTGTCCCTGACCGTGAACTACGCACACTTCTTCTCGCGCTCGTTCCTGAAAGACACCGGGCCAGCCCACGACGTCGATTACTCGACCACCTGGCTGACGTACAAGTTTTAGACGACGGACCGCGGGAGGCAGTGAGGAAATCGAGCGCCGGCACATCGTGGCCGCGCTGGAGTCCACGGCGGGCGTAATCCATGGTCCCAAGGGCGCTGCCCAGATTCTCAAGCTCCATCCGAATACGCTTCGCAGCTGCATGGAGACACTGGGCATCACATTCAAGCGGACCCGCGACGAGACCTAGATACCCCAGTCGTCACGAACGCTCGTAAGCCCCCAGATCGATCCCCTACGGGCTTACGAGATACCGTAGGCGGATCTCTCGATGCAGTTCCCAGCCAGACAAGAATCTAGCGTTTCCGCATGGCTGCCGGTCCGGATCCGGTTAGGCACGAGGCTTGCCACTCGTACAGTGGCCGATCTGCTGAAGGCTCAGCGAGGACTCTGCAGGAGGCGCACGATGGAAGTCAAAGACGCCGAGGTTATACCGGCGACAGCCGACCGTGACTGGGGGCTCGTCGAAGCATTGCGTCAGGGCGAGGCGACCGCCGCCGAGTGTCTCGTCGCCACGTTCGGCGACCGCGCGTGTCGCCTGGCGATCGGGATCACGGGCAACCAGGAAGATGCCGAAGAAGCCGTCCAGGACGCGTTCTGGAACGTGATCAGAAAGATCGACACATTCCGGGGGGAGTCGTCATTCCGTTCGTGGATCTACCGAATCACGGCGAACGCCGCTTACCAGAAGCGCCGCCGCGGCGCACACCGACGCAACAAGATCACGCTCGACGAAGTCCTTCCCCACTTCCACGAGGATGGCCATCATGCGGATCCCATCACCGACGGGTCGACGAGGCTCTACGACCCGGCGATGCAGAGGGAGCTGCGGGATGTCCTGGCCTCGGCGCTCGAAGAGCTACCGCCTCACTATCGGGCCGCCATCGTCCTGCGCGACGTCGAAGGGTTGTCGATAGCCGAGGTCGCTGACGCTCTAGGGATCCCGGTTGGGACAGCGAAAAGCCGCGCGTACCGCGCCCGGCTCTTCCTCCGCAAACGTCTCTCGATGTTCGCGACGAGCGGCGGCGTTCCCGTCGAGGGAGTCGGCTCGAGAGGGGTACCCGCGATGAGCGAGCTCTGAAACACGGCCGTAGCTGTCCGCATCCGTAAGGTGACGGCTGCTCGTCACCGTTGATAGGAAGCATCTTCTAACTTGGAGGAAGGCATGGCTGCGCCGGCACAGTTCGAAGCGCTCATCCTCGGCAGTGGCGCGGGCGGCAAGCTGCTCGCCTGGCACCTGGCGCATTCAGGACGGCGCACTGCCGTCGTGGAGCGACACTGGATCGGCGGCTCCTGTCCGAACGTCAACTGCATGCCCAGCAAGAACGAGATCTGGAGCGCGAGCGTCGCGCACGTGACGCGGCACGCCGCGGAGTTCGGCACGAAGACCGGTCGCGTGACGATCGACATGGTGAAGGTTCGCCAGCGCAAGCGCGACATGGTCGACCGCCAGATTGCCGCGCACCTGCGGAACTACAAGGACAGCGGCGCCGAGCTGATCATGGGGGCGGGACATTTCGTGGCGCCGAAAACGCTCGAGGTGCGCCTCAACGACGGCGGGACGCGCGTGCTGACAGCCGACCAGGTCTTCCTCAACGTCGGCACACACGCGACGGTCCCCGATGTTCCTGGACTTCAGGCCGCGAGCCCGCTTACCAACATCGAAGCGCTGGAGCTCGACCACGTCCCGCCCCACCTGATCGTGCTCGGAGGCGGCTATGTCGGTCTCGAATTCGGCCAAGCGTACCGTCGCTTCGGAGGCCGCGTGACGATCATCGAGCACGGGTCGCAGCTTCTCAGCCGAGAGGATCACGACGTTTCGGAGGAGATGCAGCGAATTCTCAGCGCCGAAGGGGTCGAATGTCTCGTGGCGGCCCAGACCCTCCATGTGCAGGGGCGATCCGGCAAGGACGTGACGGTCATTGTGCGCACGGCCGCGGGGGAACAACGGATCGAGGGCAGCGACATCCTCGTCGCGGCGGGGCGGACGCCAAACACCGCGGGGATCGGCCTGGAGGAAGCCGGGGTTGAGTTAGACGCTCGTGGCTACGTTCGCGTCAATGAGCGGCTGGAGACGAGTGCCCCCGACGTGTGGGCCATCGGAGAATGCGCCGGGAGCCCACACTTCACGCACGCATCCGTCGACGACTTCCGGATCATCATGGACAATCTCGCCGGCGGAAAGCGAAGCACGCGCGATCGGCTGATCCCGTATTGCGTCTTCACCGACCCACCGCTGGCCCATGTCGGACTGCACGAGGGCGACCTCCGTCGCCAGGGCGTGACCGCACGCGTGTCGAAGCTTCCGATGAATGCGGTGCTGCGCGTGCAGGCCAGCGGCGCAGGACCCGGCTTCATGAAGGTGCTGGTCGGCGCGAGCGACGACCGCATCCGCGGTTTCACCATGATCGGTCCCGAGGCCGGTGAGGTCGTGAGCGCGGTGCAAGTGGCGATGCTGGCCGGTCTGCCGTATCCGAAACTCCGTGACGCGGTTCTGGCACACCTGACGATGGCGGAGGGACTCGGCTTTCTTCTGTCGAATGTCGAAAACGCAGAAAAATGACCCATGAGTCGGAGCCGAACCTTGAAAGGGAGACGTGCCATGGCTGACGAATTCGAGTACGTTTCGCATGCCCGCCTCGAGTACCGCGACGGTTACCGCCACGCCTATCTCGGCGAAGTTACGGAACCCGTCGTCTACGGTGTCCAAGGAGCGCTCCGTCAGTATTACGGCGCTAAGGAAGGACCGCCAGTGGCCTCGACGCTCGACCACATCGTGGCCGCGGTCGCGGGCTGAATGTACGGCACGCTGCGTGGCGCCCTGGCAGGGCGCAAGATCGCGTTTGATCGCGATTCCTTCAAGGCCACTGTCGACGGTCGCATCTCGGGCATCGGCAACACGATCCGCATCAAGTCGATTCACGTCCACTACGATCTTGCCGTGCCTCCGGAGGCGCGCGAGGCAACCGAGCGTGCCCTCCAGCTTCATCCCCAAGGCTGCCCCGCGCATCAGAGCGTGAAGGACGCGATCGACATCACCTGGGATGCTGCCCTTCGGGTCGGTGACGAGACCATCACGCTTCGGGGAGCTGGCTAGTCGTGGGCCGCGGCGGTGTCCGACCCTTCAGAAACGTCGTGGGCGCCATGCTGGAGATACGCCTTGGCGAGGAACTCACGCGTCGGCTGACGCGGTGGCGAAACACCGCCGTGGCGATCGTGCAGGCGGCGCTCGCGGCGGGGCTCTCCTGGCTGGTCGCCGTGTATATCGTCGACCACCGTGCTCCGTTCTTCGCGCCGGTGGCTGCCGTCGTGTGCCTCGGCATCACGCTCGGTCAGCGGCTGCGTCGAGTCATCGAGCTGATCGTGGGCATTGGTCTCGGAGTCGGCGTCGGTGATCTGCTGATCTCCGCGATCGGTACGGGGCCATGGCAAGTCGCCCTCGTCGTGGCGCTGGCGATGTCGGCCGCCGTCTTGCTGGATGGCGGAGCCGTGATTACCGTTCAGTCGGCCGTCTCCGCCATTCTGATGGTGACGCTGTACCTGCCGGGTGATACAAGCGGGCTCAACCGACTGGTCGATGGACTGATTGGCGGCGTAACTGGGCTTGTCGTCGTCGGCGTGTTTCCGCGAAGCGCGTGTCCGGGCTCCGTCGTTGTGGCGGGAACCGGAACTCGAGGCGCGTCGTCGTAAGGCCACACGGAGGGCACCAAGACCATGAACTGGCTCATCAACGCCTTGACCAAGCTCGGCCTCCTCAACGAGGACCTCGACTACCACCTGATTCGCGCGTCGATGGTCCTTCTCTTCTTGTTCTTCGGCTACCAGAAGTGGTTCGAGTACGAGGCGCAGGTGCTGATTCCCTATATCAGCAACGGCCCGCTGATTTCCTGGATGTACCCCATGTTCGGCATCCGGGGCGCGAGCTGGTTTCTCGGCGTGTCGGAGTGGTCATCCGCCGTGCTCTTGTTCCTGGGATTCTGGTACAAGCGACTGGGAATTCTCGGCGCTCTCGGCTCCTGCGGCGCATTCCTCGGAACCGTCACGATCATCGCGTTCATGCCGGACGGGTGGGCCGCGTCTGCGGGCGGGTTTCCGGCCATGGCGGGTAACGTGCCGTTCCTCATGAAGGACGTCGTCCTGTTCGCGGTATCGGTCTATCTGCTGAAGCAGGAACTGGTCCTGGACGCGGCAGGCCTGAAGGTGGCGCGATGAAGCCGGCGGCGACGGTCGCACGCGACGCGCACCAGAATTCGGTAACGCACGACGACAGGGGTGTACCCGTCAGCATGACGGTCAACGGCCGGGTTCGGACCATGACGGTGGAACCGCGCACGACATTGCTCGATGCGTTGCGTGATGAGCTCGGCTTGACGGGTACGAAGAAGGCGTGCGATCGCGGGGAATGCGGCGCATGCACCGTCCATGTCGACGGCCGCCGCATTCTCTCCTGCGTGACTCTGGCCGCGATGCAGGACGGCAAGCACATCACCACGATTGAAGGGCTGGAGCGGGACGGCACGCTTCACCCGATTCAGGCAGCGTTCATCGAACACGACGGCTTCCAGTGCGGTTTCTGTACCTCGGGTCAGATCATGTCGGCCGTCGCCATGATCGAAGAGGCGAAAGCGGGCTGGCCGAGCGCCGCCACGACCGATGTCGGGCGCCCATTTACCATCGCGGATCTGTCGGCGGCGGAGATTCGTGAGCGGATGGCGGGCAACCTGTGTCGCTGCGCTTGCTATCCCAATATCGTCGATGCGGTCGCCCACGCGGCGGCGAGGAGTTGAGCGATGCATCCCTTCGCGCTTGCGAGCGCCAATGATCCAGCGACGGCCATCGCGGCCCACGCCGACGACCCCGATCTCGCATACATCGCCGGCGGAGCTGACCTCATCGGCTTGATTAAGGATGGCGCGGCGCTTCCTATCGAGGCGTTGCCCGAAGGCGGCTGCATCCAGCCTCCACCAGCCATGGCTACCACCGCTTACGACAAGGAGGAAGTCTATGAATCGCTTTGACGGCTATCGCGACAGTTTCCCCAACGCCCGCCTGACCCGTTCAGAAAGTGGCGTGCTGGAAGTGGCGCTTCACACCGATGGCGGTACGCTCGTCTTCAACGGGCATACCCACGAACAATTCGTCGATCTCTTTCACGCGATCGGCGCCGATCGCGATAATCGCGTCGTCATCCTAACCGGCAGCGGTGGGGCGTTCATGGAGTCGATCAGCCCCGACGGCTTCGACTTCTTCAGCCCGCAAGGCTACGACAAGATCTATCGTGAGGGCAAAAAAGTCCTCATGAACATCCTCGACATCGAGGTGCCGCTGATCGCTGCGGTGAACGGCCCGGTGCGGCTACACTCCGAATATATCCTGCTCGCCGACATCGTGCTGGCGAGCCCCTCGACGGTCTTTCAGGATAAGCCGCACTTCGAATTCGGCATCGTGCCGGGCGATGGCGTCAATCTGCTATGGCAAGAGGTGATCGGCAGCGTGCGCGGCCGTTACTTCATTCTCACCCGCCAGGAGCTCGATGCCGAGACCGCCAAGGAATGGGGCGCTGTCAACGAAATCGTGCCGGCAAACAAGCTGCTCGCCCGCGCCCGTGAAATTGCCGAAGGGCTCGCCAAGCTGCCGCGGCTGACCTCGAGCTACACCCGGATCGCGCTGACCCAGAAACTGCGCCGCATCATCGACGAGGGCGTCGGCTACGGGCTCGCATTGGAAGGCATTAGCGCCGCCGATGTCGCCCGCTCTGTGGCGGCGAACCGCTGATCATTCCGGGAGCCGGAATGGCGACTTAGTCCCCTACCTGGGGAGGAGCTGAACCATGCATCCTTTCGCGCTTTCGAGAGCCGACGATCCAGCGAAAGCGATCGCGGCCCACGCGCAGGACCCCCAACTCGCTTTCATCGCAGGCGGCACCGACCTGATCGGCCTGATGAAGGACCGCGCGCAGCTTCCCGATCGTCTGCTCGACATCAACAGGTTGCCCGATATGGCGCGGATCGAAGCGTTGCCAGACGGCGGCTTGCGCATCGGCGCGCTGGCCCGGATGAGCGACGTGGCAGCGCATCCTGACGTGCGCCGGGGCTTTCCCGTCATCGCTGAGGGGTTGCTGTTCGCCGCATCCGGGCAGCTCCGCAACATGGCGTCGATGGGTGGCAACATCATGCAGCGCACCCGCTGCGCCTATTTCCGCGACGAGGATGATCTACCCTGCAACAAGCGGCGGCCGGGCTCCGGCTGCTCGGCCCTTCACGGGCTCAATCGCAACCACGCGATCTTCGGCTGGTCGGATGCCTGCGTCGCCACGAACCCGTCCGACGTTGCGGTGGCGCTTGCCGCCCTGGACGCGACGGTCCTCGTGCGCGGGACCGCGGGCGAACGAGCGATCCCGTTCGCCGATTTCCATCGCCTGCCAGGCGACACACCGGAGCGTGACAACGTGCTCGGTCGAGGCGATCTTATCGTCTCGATCGAAGTCCCCGCGTGCGCGGAGGGGCGCGCTTCGCACTACCTGAAGATTCGCGACCGCCAGTCCTACGAGTTCGCGCTCGTCTCGGCGGCGGCCGCGGTCGCAGGCGACGGCCGGCGCATCCGCTCGGCGCGGCTCGCCCTGGGCGGTGTGGCGCACAAACCTTGGCGCCTCACCGCGGCCGAAGCCGCGCTTGGTGGGGCATTGCTGGCCGACATCGATGCGCTCAGGTCGGCAATCGCCACGTCCTTCACCGACGCCCGCCCGCTCGCCGACAATGTCTTCAAAGTCGAGCTGGCCCAGCGCGTTGCACTGCGCGCGCTGCAGACAGCGGCAGCACGCGCATGAATGCCATCGGACGGCCGATGTCACGCTTCGACGGGCGGCTCAAGGTGACCGGCGCCGCGCGCTACACGGCGGATATTCCGCTCGCAGACGCGACGCACGCCGCGATCGTTTCCAGCACCATCACGAACGGCCGGACGGTCTCGATCGATACGACGGCCGCCGAAAAAGCGCCCGGCGTGTTCGCAGTGTTCACGCATCGCGCCATGCCACGTATGAACCCGACGCCAAAGCCCTGGAGCCACCTTCATCCGCACGGGCAGTCCTATCTGCCGCTTCAGGACGACCAGATCCACTACGCAGGCCAGCCGGTCGCCCTGGTGGTCGCCGGGACACTGGACCAGGCGGCGTATGCCGGCACGCTGGTCCGGGTCGAGTACGACGCTCGACGACCTGTCGTGTTCGGCACGCAGACTACGAAGGAGGCCGTCGATCCTCCGCAATTTCTCTGGCCTGTCGCGTCGTCTGTCGGCGACGCCGACAAGGCAGTCGCCGCGGCTGCCGTCAAGATCGAGCAGACCTACACGACGTCCGATCGCCACCACAACCAGATGGAGCCGCACGCGACGACGGTGGCCTGGGACGCCGACGGCGCGCTGACGCTCTATGAAACGACCCAGCATATCTTCGGCACCAGGGAGCTCGTGTCGATCGTGCTCGGCATACCCCAGGAGAAGATCAATGTCGTATCGCACTTCCTGGGTGGTGGCTTCGGTGGCAAGGCGTATGTCTGGCCGCATACGCTTCTGGCGGCGCTCGCGGCAAGAGTTCTGAAGCGCCCGGTGCGCCTCCAGCTCACGCGCGCGCAGATGTATTCGATGGTCGGTCACCAGCCGGCGACTGTCCAGACCATTGCGCTCGGCGCGGGCAAAGATGGGAAGCTGACCGGCATTCGGCACGACAGCGTTTCGCCGACGCCGATCTTCGATAGCTACATCGAGTATGCGGGGCTGGTCTCGCGCTCGCTGTGGGCGGCCAGCGGCGGCATCGCGACGAACCACAAAGTCGTCCATGTGCACCGCAACACTCCGACCGCGATGCGCTCACCGCACGAGGCTCTCGGGCATTTCGCGCTCGAGAGCGCGATGGACGAGCTCGCCTACGCGATCGGCGTCGATCCAGTCGCACTGCGCTTACGCAACGACACGCAGATCGACCCGCACAGCGGGCGGCCCTTCTCCACCCGCGCGCTGCGCGAGTGTCTGATGGCCGGGGGAACACGCTTCGGCTGGGACAAGCGCACGCCCGAGCCGCGCTCGATGCGCGATGGTCACTACCTGATCGGGCAGGGTGTGGCAGGCGCGATTTACACGCACTGGCGCTGGCCGGCCAAGGCGCGGGTCACCTTGAAGCGGGACGGGTCGGCGCTGGTGGAGACGGGAACGCACGAGCTTGGCGCCGGCACGTACACGGTCATGCAGCAGGTGGCCGCCGACACGCTCGGGCTGGCGCCGGAGAAGGTGACCGTGCGGCTGGGGGACACGAGATTGCCTGCCTCGCACGCGTCCATCGGCTCGTCGACGATGGCGAACGCGGGTGCCTCTGTCATGTTGGCGGCGAAGGCTGCGCGCGACCGGGCAATTGATCTGACCCTCACCGGCCGAAACGCGCCGTTCGCCGGTGCCGTTCGCCACGACGTGCTCATCAGCGACGGTAGGCTGATGCTGGCGAGAGAGACTCTGCTGATCACGTATGCCGAGCTGCTGGCGCGCAACGGACTCGCCACGCTCGTGGGCGACGGCGATTACGATCCAGTCGAGGAGGCGAACGGACCGAAGGCGGTCTTCAGCTTCGCCGCCGTGTTCGCCGAAGTACGCGTCGACCCCGATCTTGGCCTGGTGCGCCTGAACCGCTTCGTCGGCGCGTACGACGCCGGCCGCATCATCAATCCCAAGACCGCTCGCAGTCAGGCCATCGGCGGGATCATCTGGGGCGTTGGCCAGGCGCTGCTTGAGCAGTCGGAGACCGATCCGGTCCTGGGCCGCTTCCTCAACCGCAACTATTCCGGCTACCTCATACCGACGAACGCGGATATCCCGCAGCTCGAGACGCTCTTCGTTGGCGAGTTCGACGAGGAAGCGAGCCCACTCGGAGCCAAGGGCCTCGGGGAGCTCACCGCCGTGTCGGTGGCGCCCGCGATCGCCAATGCCGTGTATCACGCGACCGGCAAGCGCGTGCGCGACCTGCCGATCACCGTGGAGAAGCTGTTGTGAGGCGCGTCGGAAACGTCAAGCCGGGCCCTTCGTGGCGACTGTGGTACCGCGGCGTTCAGCGTCTTCCTCATACACCTTGCTGGGAGGCGGATGTCTTCCTCGACTTTCGAACCGAGGGGTGGCGCTGGTGCACGCGAATCACGCGCGTCCGCCGGCCAGCGGTCGTCGCAAGAGGTAGTCTCGAAGCGACGACGCTGCTGTCTGTCGCTGGCGGCGCGGGCGGGCGTGAGCTGCTATCGCGCTGCTACCAAACCATCCCGAACCACGCCGATCCACAGCGTCCGGCGTCAGTCCCAAGTGTAGAGATCTTCGAGCCTTACAGCGTTGTGGGCCTCCGTGGAAATCCTCTCGGGATCACGGCGTGAGCGCGTACGTCGCTCGCGTTGGTGTCGTGGTCGAGCCCCAATCACCACGAGTTGAGTAGCGCAGAGGAGTTGCACCTCCACGCCCTCCCAAAACCGTACGTGAGCCTCTTGACTCATACGGCTCCTATCAACCAGCCGATGGCCTCACCCCCAGGAGCTGCCAGTGTGCGAACAATGTCGGTTGACGTTGTGCGAGCGCCCCCAGCCAATGTTCCGCCCGCCGCCGACGCCCCTGCAGCCGTCTGTACTTACGCATTGCCCACCAAACCAAGGTGAGGTTGAGGTGTCGGAAGACCGGATACATTCATGGGCGTGCGTCCCGGGCTTCGGTCACGTGCGTGGCTTCCGGCGGCTCGGCGTGACGGCCCGGCATCGCGCCGAAGAGATGCTGCGTGCACCGTAACTGTTGCCAGGCGACGCCGAGAGAGGTCCCGGCAATCATCTGCCTTCCAACCGGAATGATCTGTTCGCCGAGCAGGATGCCGAGCAGACCGACCAGGGCGACTACCGGGGGAGCTGGGGAGCGGACGTTGACGAGGCTGTAAATTACTCCGACCAACAAGCCGGCGCCAAGTGACAGTAGATAGATTTTCATTGGCGATCCTCGCTAGTGCCGAGCAGAACCTTAGTCATGAGACTTTCTCCTTCGAGCGGGAATGAATCAGGTGAGAGATTTGCGGAGGCGCATTGCCGACATGGAGGGCGCGAACCCGATCCTCGATGCCTCGGTCTGCAACAGTCCCCCGCTGGTGTTGCCGCAGATGTTCGACCCAGGACTCGACTAGAAAGGTCTCGACGTAGCGGCTCGGCTCGGCAGTATCGTGATACACGCCCCACTGAATCGCGCCATCCCGTCTCCGAACCCGGCCCAAGGCGTGCATCGCTGCCACGAAATCACTCTCTTTGCCAGGAACGATGCGGTACTCCACCGTTACCAAGACCGGTCCCTCATCAACCCGTGCCTCGATCTCGATCCGGGGCTCCGGCCAGTGCAACGACGGACGCAAATCCAGGCTGGCGCCGCTCGCCATTGGCCATCGTGGGGTAGCAGCCAGTCCGCCAACGAGCGCGACCGCCGCGATGATCAGAGCAGTTCGGGTTCCCGCTCGCGTCGCGATGATCCCCCAGATGATCCCACCCAGCGCGAGGCCGCCCTGGAAGACGAGCAGGTACGCACCCAGCGCGCGGGCACGCACCCATGTCGGCACCGTATTCTGGGCGGCGGTGTTGAAGCTGGCCATGAGCATGATCCAGGCCACTCCCCCCGCTACCATCACAGTGGAGAGAACCGCCAAATTGGATAGCAGCGCCGACGCCGCAGCCACCAGCGCGAACATCACCGTCGCCGCGACGAGGACCTGATCGAGAGAGTATTGCTGTCGCACGCGTTGCAGCACCGTCGCACCGCTGATGGCGCCAAGCCCGATGCAACCCAGCAGGAGACCAAATCCCGCTGCACCCAGGCCAAGCTCTCGCCGCGCCAGAACGGGCAAGAGCGCCCAGAGCGCGCTCCCAGCGGCGATGAAAACACCGGCGCGAACCAGGACGGCTCGAATCTCCGGTGCATACCGTATGTAACGCAGGCCGGCCCGTGTGGCGCCGAGCACGCGCTCTGCGGGCAGGACGCTCTCAGCGAACTTGGCGGGCCAGCGGTATAGCACAACGAGGACCCCGACAAAGGAGAGCGTATTCAGGAAGAATACGGCGCCGGGCCCTGCGGCCGCGACAACCACCCCGGCGAGAGCTGGCCCAACTGCGCGGCCTACGTTGATGGTGACTCCGTTCAGCGCTACTGCCGCGGAAAGCTCTCGCCGAGAAACAAGATCTGGCATCACGGCTTGCCAGGTCGGCGTGTTGAGCGCGGTCCCGAGCCCAAGGATGAAGGTCAACGCGAGCAGTCCCCTGGCATCGATCGCCTCGGCGATCGTGACCGTACTGAGGACAGCCGCAGCGATCAGCATGAGCCCCTGCGTGCACAGCAGAAGTCGGCGGCGATCGACGATGTCCGCTAACGCTCCGGCGGGTATACCGACGAGGAACACAGGCAAGCTTGTAGCCGTCTGCATCAGGGCCACAAGAAATGGCGAGGGAGAGAGGGAGCTCATCAACCAGACACCGCCCACGTTTTGCATCCACGTCCCGATGTTCGACACAAGGGACGCAATCCACAGCGCCCGAAATACTGGATACCTCAGCGGACTCCAGGCGGAGGTCGGCTCCTCGTCGGCCATGACTTAGAACCTGTATGTCACCCAGCCTGACGCATAGTCAACGTCGTGGGCGGGTCCGGTGTCCTTGAGAAAGGGTCCGGCGAAGAAGTGAGCATAGTTCATAGTCAGCGCCAGATGCCGGTTGACACGCCACTCCATCTGCACTTCGGCCTGGTGCCCTATGAACAGAGCCCGGCTCGCTCGACCCGAGCGCAACAGGACCAGCGCACTGTTGTAGATTCCGTCGTCGCGGCTCTCGCGCCAGAATATGTCCCAGGTGCCCGACAGGATGAGATCTCGGGTGAGATGCAAGTCGATCGATGGGTGGACGTCGATGAGGTTGGCCGGACCGATCAGCGCGATTTCGCCGAAGTAGGCTCCCTTGGGGAACAGTGCGTTGAATGTCCCGAGGGTCCGATCGTCGCGGTCGCGGTCCCCGCTGATGATGTCCGCCTTGAGCCCCAGCCGCGGGGTGAGGGGGAGCCTACTCAGTGTATAGCCGATGTCTGAAGCTGCCGTCCACGCCTGAATCTCACTCTGACCAAACTTGCCGAATTGGTAGAGCGCTTCTAGGTTGTAGTCCCAATCGACCGCCCGGCCCCATAGACGTATCCCGAGCGAATGCCGCAGCTCGTGAGCGATGATCCCTGTATCGAACTTTGCATCCTGCCGTCTGAACCCCAGGTAGTAGGCGTCCAGATTCAAGACCTGGCCCGCCGGGGACGGCCCGACAGCATAGACGCCCCAGAGGCGTCTTTTCTGGTCGGTCTTGTCATCGAAGATTCCCTCGTTCGTTTCCGCAGGCTGGCTGACGAAGGCGTCGACGCGCCAAGATCCGTACCGTAGGATCCCCCGCACGGCATCAAAGCTCTGACGCACATTAGGGCCTTCTCGGACCGAGATGATTCGCTGGGAGCCATACGCGAGCTCCTGGCGACCGGTGCGGAGCGTGAGGCCGTACTGTGGATCCGGAGGAAGCGACAGGTCGACGAACACTTGATGGACATCCAATTCGTCACGGTCGGTGGGTCGTGGTCCACCCGTCCGCCCACTCTCGAGATTGCTCTTGAGCTGGCCGAAGAACCGTCCCCAGGTCCATAGGTGCAGGTCCAGATAGGGCATGTACCGCTGCGTCAAGAATCCGTCGGGATCCTGTGGACCTTGGCCCCACTGCGCGTTGTGAAAGTATTCATATCGCTCGCGCAGGTCGCCACCGAGCGATAGGTAGACGTCGCCTGCCTCGCTGAGGGGCATGTACTTTATCCGGTCCCACACATCAGTACGGCAATCTGGGTCGCGGAGGAACGAATAGTCCTCTTCGTAGCGAAGCGTCTGAAACGCTGGCCGAGTTGATGGACACGCTGCGTAGGCCGCACCGGGAACGAACGCGATCAACACCATGCACAACATCGCCGGAAGCACACGCCCGATAATGATCGCGAGGACATCTGTGTGGATCGTCTGACGGCAGCTCGGCGTGGCGATGGAGTGCATGACCGCGATCTTTACCTGGGCCGCTTTGCGGTCATGATGAGGCCGGCGGGCGATCCTCATGGGCTGGACCAAAGACGACGAGCAGCAGACCGCCGAGCATCGCGACATTCTTGCTGAAGTTAACGAGCTGCGCCTGCAGCTCCGGGCCACGATATGCCCAAAAGTCATGGGCCGCCAAGGTGGCTGGGATGAGAAACGCCGCCAAGGCTAGCGCCGCGAGTCGTTCCCTGATCCCGAAGAGCAGCGCCACGCCCGCCACCACCTGCAGGATGCGGCCGCCGAGCATGAGTATGGGGACCAAGCTCATCGGGACACCGTGCCCCGCTAGTTCCTGAGCCCCACGCGCTTGATCGATCACGCCGAATCCGTTGAGGAGGAAGATCAGCGCAAGGAAGAACCGGCTGAGCCGAACTCCGTATTTCATCTTGAGCGTCCTTTAGAACGCAAAGCAGTCGCAGCCGAGGTACCAGGGTCGACGGAGAGATTCTGTTATGCGGCCTCTGGGCTCGACCATGTGAGCGCTGGCTGTAGGAGTGCTGGGGCGAACCGGGTTCGAGCTACGCGAGTAGCCGCCAAACTTCGTGCTGGGTGCCCAGCTCGGCGAGGCTGGAGGTGGGGGGGGCGCCAGAGCCGCGAACTCTGCAGCTCCATACACCGGGCGACCCCCAACGATCGTCAGCACCGATTCGAGACACTTGATGTCGTCATCTGCCACCGAGAAGTAGTCCGCCGACAGCACCGCAAGATCTGCGAGCTGCCCCGGTGTGAGCGACCCCTTCACGCCATCTTCGCGTGAGAACCAGCTGCTTCCCTTCGTGTACAGCTTGAGGGCTTCCTCCCGGCTCAGCCGGTTCTTCTCGGGATAGAGCGCTGTTCCCCCTACGGTGCTGCCCGTGCTCAACCAGTGCAGAGCAACAAACGGGTTATAGCTGGCGACACGCGTCGCGTCGGTTCCGGCGCCCACCGGGACACCCATTTCGAGCATCCGCCTGATCGGCGGTGTTCGCTTCGCGGCCTCCGCACCGTAGCGCTCGATGAAGTACTCGCCCTGATACGCCATCCGGTGCTGAATCGCGATACCCCCGCCAAGAGCTCGGATCCGCTCGATATTCCGATCGGAAACGGTCTCCGCGTGATCGAAGAACCAGCGCAGTTCGCCAATCGGGTTGTCATGGTTGACGCGCTCGAACACGTCGAGGGCGCGCGCGATGGTTTCGTCGTAGGTGGCGTGCATCCGAAACGGCCAGCGATTCCTCGCCAGGATCGTCACGACGTCGGCCAACTCCGGTTCCATGGTCGGCGGCATTTCCGGTCGCGGCTGCAGAAAGTCCTCGAAGTCCGCCGCCGAGAACACGAGCATCTCGCCCGCTCCGTTCATGCGGTAGAACTCGTCACCATCCCCTGGCCGCGTCACGCCCACCCATTTCGCGAAGTCGTCCGTCTCATGCTTTGGCCGCTGCGTGAAGAGGTTGTACGCGATGCGAACGTTGAGGTCTCCGGCTTTGTGAAGCTGAGCGATCACGCTGTAGTCGTCGGGATAGTTCTGAAATCCGCCGCCGGCGTCGATCGCGCTCGTGACGCCGAGCCGGTTGAGCTCGCGCATGAAATGGCGCGTCGAGTTGATCTGGTCCTACGGCTTCTAGCGCCGCTCGGTTGAGGAGCGCTCGATCGTAGAGATGAAGGACGAAGACTGGCGTATCGGGCGCCGCCGCGTTCAGCTCATCCAGTGTCGGCAACCTCCGCTCCGCGAACTGGAATGCGGCCCAGCCCCCAACAACACGAACCCACTGGGGTGGCGGCGTGCGTTGCGCCTGCTCACGGAGCATCCTCAGGGCCTCGGATAGCGAGGGGACCCCGTCCCAACGGAGCTCGAGATTGTAGTTAAGCCCGGCGCGGATGATGTGGAGATGTGAGTCGTTGAGTCCGGGGATCACGGTGCGGCCGTTTGCATTGATGACAGTGGTCTCGATACTACGCTGCCGAAGGATCTCGTCGGCGTGGCCGGCAGCGGCGATCTTGCCATCCTTGATGGCAAGCGCTTGGACAAACGCTGGAACACCGTTGGTGGCGATCTTCGCATTGTGGATGATGCTATCGGCCGCCATGAGGGCCTCCCTTTTCATACAACTCGCGGCCCGCATCCCTGCGGCCCACGAGTGTCCGATCGCTATTTGTGCTTCGCCGCGCCCGGAGCGAAATACTCAGGGAACTTCGTCGCCGCCGCGCCGTGCACCATCGTGTAGGCGTACTCGACGCCGATACCGTATGCGCCGTAATGACTCTTGACGATGTCCATGACGGCGTCGTACGTCTCACGGTGCGCCCAGTCCCGCTGCCACTCGAGCATCACGGACAGCGACGTGACCGGCTTCGCGCCGGCCTGGATTACCCGCTTCATCGCGTTGTCGTGTGCGAGCTGGCTGACGTCGCCGCAGCAGTCCTCGACGGCGTAGATCTCGTAACCGTCCTGCATGGCCTGCACAGTGGGCAGCGCGACGCAGGTCTCGGTCCACAGGCCGGCCAGCACGATCTTCTTCCGCCCCGTCTTCTTGACGGCGGCGACGAAAGTCTCGTCGTCCCAGGAGTTCATCGACGAGCGCTCGATGATGGCGTGGGCCGGGAACACGGCCTGCACCTGCGGCCAGAGGTTCCCGCTGAAGGCCTTGGTCTCGACGGTACTGAGGATGACCGGGACGTCGAACACGCGCGTCGCCTTGGAGAGCGCGACGACGTTGTTGATGATCGCCTGACGGTCGAAGTTCGCTACGCCGAACAGCATCTGCGGCTGGAAGTCGATCAGCGTGACGACGCAGTTGTCCGGCGTGAGCAATCCCTTTTCACTGAGCTTCGGACGACCCTTATTTTGAGCCATGACGACCTCCTTTTCGAAGTGACCGATGAGCCTTAGGATGTCTCTTCGCGTGCGGCAAGAATTGTCGCATGGCGGAGACCTTGATCCGTGATGGAGACGTCGAGAAAGCACTCCGCCGACGAGATGAGTTAAGGCATGGCCCAGACTCGTCTCCATGAAGAGCTCCCCTGCAAGTCTGCGTCTCATGGGCGACCTTGAGATGCCGCCTTCGGAGCGCCGGTTCCGAGAGCTGCCGTTTTCGCACGCGGCACGGCCCGTGGCGTGCACCGCAAGGTCCCCGGCGGGCGGACCGCTCAGACGGCGGCGGGATTGTCCGCCCGGCTAGCGCATAATCAAGGCATTAACGTCCCCAGGCATTTTAGTCATATCCGGCACTAGGTTGCGTCGCACCGCATCGTAGAAGCGCGCGCAGAAGCTTCTCGCCGCCTGATCACTCAGGGCCTCCGAGTGCTCTGTGCGCTCTTTGGCTCTGGAGAGCGTTTGCTTCTTCGCGCGAGCACATGCCACGCGCATCCCGTTCTGCAAGTTGAGAAGCGGTCGTTCGCGAGCGGCTGGCGATTGTTCTCTGTCCATGCTTCGCATCCGGGGATCAATAAAATACAGGCGGGGCGTCCAATGCATTCGAAGTGACATGTTGAAATCTTTTGGGTATCACTGAGGCCTGATGGAGCTGCGGCACCTGCGTTACTTCGTTGCCGTCGCTGAGGCGAAGAGCTTCCGCCGCGCGGCGGAGCGGCTCACTGAACCTCCAGATAAGGCAGCTTGAGGCGGAGTTGGGTGCCACACTTCTCGAACGCGATAAACGCCACGTTGCTCTGACTGATGCTGGCGGCGCGTTCCTTGATGAGGCACGACAGATCTGATGGTCCGGGGGATCTGCTCAGGCTTCAGCGGCCTCCCGGCCTTGGTGGAGCATTCGATCAGGGCAACAGCTCGAAAGCGCAAGCCCTCGTGCGTGTAGAGCCGATACCGTTCGAGATCGCGGTCGAGCTGGGTGTCACGGTAGTAGAGCAGGAACCTCCGCTCTGGCGGGATGACTTCGAGCATCTGCGACGCTTCCTCAGGCTCGACCTGCTGCTTGGTGGCAGCCCAAAGTTCACGCCGGTTCTGCTTCATGATCGACCTCACAGCTCGAGCGTTCATCCCGCCAGGGGCGCGAAAAACGATGAACCCGTCACGTCCGGCTGGAGCCGTAGGAGGCGCTGCCGAGGTCGCGCGCTCCTTTATGCTCGTATCTATGACGATCGTGGACGCGTCGATCTCGTTCTCGTGTTTTTTATGGCAGACCGCCGTGGCGAATAACGTGCCACGCTTGTCATGCCAGCGTGGCGTCAACTCGCGCCGCACGTGCGCCACAGGCCGCACATAGGCGCTCCAACAGAGGCGGCCTGCCCCTGCAAGCGTCAACAGGTTTTCCAGTCGAGCGTGGTGGGCCTCGAAATTGGGGTGACGAACGTATTGCACGAGCTGCGGCTCATCCCGGGCACTTCACCACATCGCTCGGGCCGCCTATCATTGCGCTCGGAGCGTTGCGCGGGCGGCGGCTCGTCTGCTACCGCACTGCTACCAAACCATCCCGAACCACGCCAATCCATCCCGACCAGCATCAGTCCCAAGTGTAGAGATCTTCGAGGTTTAGGTCGTCGTGGACTTCGGTAGATGTACCAGGGCGATTACTCTTAATCAGCGGGTCGGAGGTTCGAGTCCTCCACGGCCCACCAGTCGAATCGGGCACTTCCGGAGCATCGGGAGTGCCCGTCACTGTTTTTGCTACCACTTTGATCGTTAAGCGGGTTGCCTTGCGCGCGTCCGATCGAATCTGATATGGATCGCCGCATGCGTGCGTCCCCCGCCGAGTATCTGCGCCTGGATCTTCGTGCCCACCACCTGCTGCGCGACGTGCCATTGTACGACGTCTCGGTGGTGGATCTTCCTGGCGGCGGTGCCGGACGGAGCGTAGCCGACATCCTCGCGCTCGAGTCGGCCGCTGCGCCGAGCCGCGTCGCGAACGCCATGTTCACCCTGCGACATTTCCTCGGGCGCGCGTTCGGCTGGGACCGCGTGCAGATGCGGCCCGAAGACTCGCTGCTGTCGCGGTTGTCGGAGCGCGACCGCCGCGACACCGAAATTACCCCCGGCACTCTCGTTGGTTCGTTCCTTTTGCTGTACCAGTTTCCTGGCGAGGCGTTGAGGGAGATCCGCAATGCCACGGTCCATGGGTTCGTCTGTACCGCACTTGCGCGCACCGCGAGCGGGTACCGTCTGTACTGGGGGGTTTACGTGATCCCCGTGTCCTGGTTCACGCGACCGTATCTGATCGCGATCGAGCCGTTTCGACGCATCCTGTACCCGGCTCTGCTTCGCCGGATTCGGCGCGCGTGGCTCGCGGCTTACGGAGCCAGGACTTAGGCTATTTCGTCCGAATGCTCCCCGCAGCCATCCGCAATTGGTCACGAAACCATGCGTGGTCAGCTTCCGGAGTGAGTCGTGGGTGCCAGGCCATGAAATATGAAAAGCCTTTGATCTCGTGTGGCGGCTCCACGACACGCACCTCTGCAGTCGCCGCGGCGATCTTTCCGAGTCTGCGGGGTACTGTGAGGACCAGGTCGCTGCGCGCGACCGTGAAGATTGTCGGTACAAAGAACGGGATGCGGAGCACGGCACGCCTTCTCAAGCCGCGTTCCGCCAAGGGCCGGTCCGCCGGCGTCTGTTGACCTTCCCACGTCCCAACGATGGCGTGAGGAAGGTCGAGATATTCTTTCAGCGTGAAACGTCGGGTGCGGATCTGTTGAGCTCGGCCGACCAGACAAACGAAGTCTTCCTCGTAGAGCACTTCGGTCTCGAGGGCGGGGGGCGGGGCTTCTGCGCTGAGAGCCGTATCGATTCGGCCCGCGGCGACGTCTTCATACACCCTATCATTCCAGGCGGACGCGTCGACTTGTACGTTGGCGGCGGCAATCCGTAGACGCTCCATGAGTGGCGGCATGAGCACCGTCGCTGCGTGGTCCGTCATGGCTACTCGAAAACGTTCCTGGCTCCTGGCAGCATCGAACTCTTCTCCTCGCACCATGGCCTCCAACCGAGGCATCAGCGATTCCAGCTCGCGCAGAACGCGTTCGCCCCGTACCGTGCGCTCGTAGGCGCGCCCACTGCGAACGAGGAGGAGATCTCCGAACATGTGACGTAACCGCTCCAGCGCTCGGCTCATGGCGGGTTGACTCAAGAGACAGCGTTTCGCGGCGCGGGTGACGTGCCGTTCCGCCAGCAGTGCATGGAGCGCATGCAAGAGGTTCAGATCGATGTCGCGTAGATGCACTCCACGCATGGCACGTATTCTAACAATGCATGCATCGAATGATCGACGTAATCGATCCCAAGAAGCGTAAGAGCACAGTCCTCACACGAGGGATGGCCCACGGATGAGGAGAGAGGAAGATTTCCATGACTGACACCCAAGTAAAGGTTGCCCTTGTCACGGGCGCCTCGGGCGGTATCGGCCGCGCGGTGGCCCTGCGGCTGGCTCACGACGGCTTCAGGGTCGTCCTGAACTATGCCGGCAATGCCGGCCCGGCCGAAGCGGCCGTGGCCGAGATCAAAGCCGCAGACGGGCACGCCTTCGCCGTCCAGGCGGACGTGGCCGACGCGGCGGCCGTCGAGCGCCTGTTCCAGGAGACGCTCAACGCCTTCGGCCGGATCGACGTGGTGGTGAACAGCGCCGGCACCATGCCGATGGGGCCGATCGCCGAAGCGAGTCTCGAGGCCTTCGACCGGGTGATCGCGACGAACCTGCGAGGGACCTTCATCGTGATGGCCCAGGCGGCCAAGCATGTGGCCAAGGGCGGCCGCATCATCGTGTTCTCGAGCAGCGTCATCGCCAAGTCATTTCCAGGCTACGGCCCTTACATCGCCTCGAAAGCCGGCGTGGAGGGCCTGGTTCCAGTCCTCGCCAACGAGCTGCGCGGCCGCGAGATCACCGTCAACGCGGTGGCGCCCGGACCGGTGTCGACGGAGCTATTCATGAAGGGCAAGACCGAGGCACAGATCGAGCAGTTCCGCAGGCTTGCCCCGCTCGAGCGCCTCGGGCGGCCGGAGGACATCGCCGAAGTGATCTCGTTCCTGGCTGGCCCCGCGGGCGGCTGGGTGAACGCGCAAGTGCTGCGGGCCAACGGCGGCTATGCGTGAGCCTTGCGGGCAAGGAGGGACGATCCATGAAGGATGTCATCGTCATCACCGGCGCATCGAGCGGCTTCGGCGCGCTGGCCGCACGCGCGTTGGCGCGGGCGGGTCACACCGTTTATGCCAGCATGCGCGAGACGGTCGGCCGCAACGCGCCGCAGGTCGTCGAGGCGCTGAGGTATGCCGCCGAGCACGCCGTCGATCTCCGCACCATCGAGCTGGACGTCGCCTCTGAGGCGTCTGCCGACGCCGCGATCGAAGAGATCGTCACCGCCCACGGTCGCCTCGACGTGGTGATCCACAACGCGGGCCGCATGGTCTTCGGACCGGCGGAAGCCTTCACTCCAGAACAGTTCGCCGAGCTCTACGACATCAACGTGCTCAGCACCCAGCGCGTGAACCGCGCAGCCTTGCCTCAGTTGCGCAGGCAGGGGAAAGGCCTCGTGATCTGGTTGTCGAGTAGTAGTTCGGCTGGCGGGACTCCACCCTATCTGGCACCGTACTTCGCGGCGAAGGCCGCGATGGATGCCTTAGCCGTGGTCTACGCCCGTGAGTTGACACGTTGGGGTATCGAAACCTCGATCATCGT
>WNGI01003114.1_pt1 | contig 22121 bp, 19 predicted proteins | sample 5400621 | NCBI WGS metagenome assembly WNGI01 (sample SAMN13153374, study PRJNA577476) | soil metagenome | isolation source: 20 cm soil or saprolite under Garry oak tree replicate 1 | place: USA:California | collected 2016-06-15
TAGAACAGGTCACCAAGCACTACGCCGGCGCGCCGGTGGTCAACGACGTCTCGCTCGACATCGGTGACGGGGAATTTTTCGTGCTGCTCGGGCCGAGCGGCAGCGGCAAGAGCACCCTGCTGCGCGCCATCGCCGGGCTATCCGGCGTCGACCATGGCCGCATTGCGCTGCACGGCCGTGACGTCACCCACGTCGCCGCCCGCAAGCGCGGCGTGGGGCTGGTGTTCCAGAACTACGCGCTGTTCCGCCACATGACGGTGGCGGAGAACATCGAGTTCGCGCTGCGCGTGCGGCACATGCGCGCCCAGGCGCGCCGGCAGCGCCGCCAGGAGCTGCTGCGCCTGGTGGCGCTCGAGGGCCTGGATCAGCGGCTGCCGGCGCAGCTCTCCGGCGGCCAGCAGCAGCGCGTGGCGGTGGCGCGCGCGCTGGCGCACAAGCCCGAGGTGCTGCTGCTCGATGAGCCCTTCGGCGCCCTCGATGCGAAGATCCGCGAGGAACTGCGCCGCACCATCCGCCAGGTGCAGCGCGAGCTCGGGATCACGACCGTGCTCGTGACCCACGACCAGGAGGAAGCCTTCGCGATGGCCGACCGCATCGGGGTCATGAATCTCGGGCGGCTGCTCGAGATGGGAGCGCCGCACGATCTGTACTCGCGCCCCGCCACGCGTTTCGTGGCCACCTTCCTCGGCGCGGCCAATCTGATCCTGGCGCGCTGCACCCCCGATGGCATCCAGATGGGCGCCAACACGGTGGCTGCCGCCGAGCGCCCGCCCGGTGTCGAGGAGCGCGAAGTGGTCGCGGTCGTACGTCCGGAGGAAGTGGAGATTGCCGCGTCGCGCGACGCCCTGAGCTCCGCTTACCTCGCGCGCGGGGTGGTGAACGAGGTGGTGTTCACCGGCGCGCTCGAGAGCCTGCGCGTGCGCCTCGAGGATGGCGCGCAGGCCCCGCTGCTCGCCCAGGCGAACGGCGATGCCGGCGCGTCGCTCCTGGTGACGCGCACGCGGCACGAGCAGCGCGGCTTCGAGATCCACCCCGGGCAGAGCGTCGCCATCGGCGTGCGCCGCGTGCACGTTCTGCCCACACCACTTTCCAGCTTCACCGCCTGTGCCGCGAGCGCCGCCCTCGCCGACGCGCTGAGCCGCCAGCCCTTGCTCGCGGAGCTGGCCGAGCGCATGAAGACGCGCATCGCCATGCGCGCCGAGCCGCAGCTGGGCGTGCCGGACGCGGCGTGCGCGGCGGACAGCCCATTCGTGGGCACTACCGCGATCGCTTCACAGACCGACTGCGCGCAGCGTGCCGAGTGGCTGTTGCGGCGCGGCGCGAAGGACCTGCTGGTGCTGCCGGAACAGGCGGCGGTACCGCAGCGCGTGCTGATTCACTGGATGGGTGAAGCGGCGCGCAGCGCGACCCTCGCGGCGTCGGCGAGTGCGCTGCGCCATCTCTCTGCCGAAGCCGTTTACGTGGGTATCTTTCCCGAGCAGAGCGCCAGCGCCCACCCGCAGCACGGCATGCGTGAACTGCTCGATGCGCGCTCGGAAGCGCAGCTGGCGCACGGCCTGGAGATGCGCACCGAGCTGCGCTTCGGCGATGTCGCGCAGCAGCTGGCGCGGCGGCTGGCGGAAGCGCCCGCACAGATGCTGATCGTGGGCGTCGCGGAGCTCACACGCTTCGCCGAGCGCTTCCGCGGATTGCTCGACGGCGGGCAGTGGCCGGTACTGATCGTGTACCGCGGTTCTCCATGAGCTTCCGCCAGCCCAGCGTCCTGCCCGGTTTCGGGCTGACTTTCGGCTTCACCACTTTTTTCCTCAGCGCCATCGTGCTGCTGCCGCTGGCGGCGCTGGCGCTGGCCGCCGCCTCCATGCACTGGAGCGACTTCGTGCACGTGGTCTTGAGTCCGCGGGCGCTCGGCTCGTACCGCCTGTCCTTCGGCGCCTCCTTCCTGGCCGCTGCCATCAATCTGGTATTCGGCTTCATCATCGCCTGGACCCTGGTGCGGTACGAGTTTCCGGGCAGAGGGCTCATCGACGCGCTCATCGATATGCCCTTCGCGCTGCCCACTGCGGTCTCAGGTATAGCGCTCACCTCGGTGTTTGCGCAGAACGGCTGGATCGGGCGCTACCTGGAGCCCTGGGGCGTGAAAGTCGCGTACACCTGGCTGGGCGTGACGCTCGCGCTGACGCTGATCAGCATGCCGTTCGCGGTGCGCGCCGTGCAGCCGGCGCTGCTGGAGGTGCAGCGTGATCTGGAGGAGGCGGCCGAGACCCTCGGTGCGGGCCGTCTGTACGTATTCCGCCGCATCATCCTGCCGACGGTGCTGCCGGCGCTGCTGACCGGCTTCACGCTGGCGTTCGCGCGCGCGCTCGGAGAGTACGGTTCGGTCATTTTCATCGCCGGCAACCTGCCGATGAAGACCGAGATCACCCCGCTCCTCATCGTCATCCATCTCGAGGAGTTCGACTACCACGGCGCCGCGGCCCTGGGGGTGGTGATGCTCGGCATCTCCTTCGTCGTGCTGCTCGCCATCAACCTGCTGCAGGCGTGGGGCCGTCGCCGGCACGTCAAGGCGGCTCACTGATGGCCGCGGCGCTGCCTGCCGCGCTCGCCGGCGACGCCACGCGACCCGGACAGCACACCCGGCTGCACTCCCTGGTGCGGTGGCTGTTCATCGCGGTGTCGCTGACGTTCCTGGCCGCGGTACTGCTCGCGCCGCTCGTGACCGTGTTCGTCACGGCGCTCGAGCGGGGGCTGCAGGCCTACCTGCACAGCTTCGCCAACCCGGACACCGCGGCTGCCGTGCGCCTGACGCTCACCACGGCACTGGTGGTGGTGCCGATCAACACCATGTTCGGACTCGCCGCCGCCTGGGCGATCGCCAAGTTCGAGTTCCGCGGCAAGAGCATTCTGATCACGCTCATCGACCTGCCGCTGGCGATCTCGCCGGTGATCTCGGGCATGATCTTCGTGCTGCTGTTCGGCCTGCACGGCTGGTTCGGCGTGTGGCTGCGCGAGCACGACCTCAGCATCATCTTCGCGCTGCCGGGCATCATGCTGGCCACCATGTTCGTAACGTTTCCCTACGTGGCGCGCGAGCTGATCCCGCTCATGCAGCAGCTCGGCAACGACGAGGAAGAGGCCGCCATCACGCTCGGGGCAGGTGGCTGGATGACCTTCTTCCGCGTTACGCTGCCGAAGATCCGCTGGGGCCTGCTGTATGGCGTGGTGCTGTGCAACGCGCGCGCCATGGGCGAGTTCGGCGCGGTGTCGGTGGTGTCCGGACACATCCGCGGCCTGACCAACACCATGCCGCTGCACATCGAGATTCTCTACAACGAATACAACTTCGTAGGCGCGTTCGCCGTCGCCTCGCTCCTCACCCTGCTCGCGGCCCTGACGCTCGTGGTCAAGACCCTGGTCGAGCGCACCGGTTATCGGCGCCGCTGACGGCCATGCGCGCGCGTCTCGCACACCTGTGGAGCTCGCTGTGGCCGGACCCGGCGAGGACCAGCCTGGGCTGGTGGCTGGTGGTGATCCACCTGGGCCTGGTGCTGCTGGTGGGCGGCGGCATTTCCTGGTACGCCAGCGGCATGCTGCGCGCCCTCGCGGACGAACAGGGCAAGGCGCGCGTGCAGCTCGCCGCCACCACCGCGCGCGAGGACCTGCGGCGCATGGGCGAGGACGCGCTCGCCACGGCGCGCGCGCTCGCCGACCGTCCGGCGCTGCAGCGCCTGACGGCCGAAGGACAGAACGACGCGCTGCCGCCGCTCCTGCGGCGCGCGTGCGAGGCGGGCGGCGTGGACGCCTGCGCGGTGCTCTCCGGCAAGAGCGTGGTCGCCGTTTCAGGCCCGGCGCTCGACTGGCAGCAGATTCTCACCGCGAGCGCCGAACAGAGCGCGACCTTCATGGCGCTGCCCGCGACCGAGCGCGTGCCGCTGCTCGGCGCCCGCGCCGCACTCGGCGCGGCGGGCATGAGCGTGTACGTGGTGCGGCGCCTCGACCAGAAGCTGGGGCGTGCCCTGAGTGCACAGGTAGGAGCGGAGATCAGGCTGATCGACTACCGCGCCTACACGAGCGGCCCGGTGACCGCGTTCACGCCGCTGTACTCCGCGGCGCTTGCCGACGGGCACTCCGCGGTGCAGCGCATCGACCCGCAGGATGTGTATGCGTGCGCCGCACCGGTGTTCGCCTCCAGCGGCGAGGCGATCGCGCTCATCGAGGCGCTGCTGCCGACCAGCGCGGTCGACACGCCCACCCGCCACCTGGTGCGCAAGCTCCTGGTGACCGCGCTGATCCTCGGCGCGCTCGCGGTGCTCGCCGGCCTGATCCTCGGCGAGCTGGTCGCCGGCCCGGTGCGCGCGCTCACCGCCGCCGCCACGCGCCTCGGCGCGGGGGACTTCTCCGCCTCGATTCCGCCGGGCGGGGCTGCGGAGGTCGGTGCCCTGGCGCGCACCATGGAGACCATGCGGCGCAACCTCATCGACCTCACCAGCACGCTGCGGCGGCGCGAGGCGGAGGCGCAGGCGGTGCTCAGCGGCATCGTCGAAGGGGTATACGCGGTCGACAGGAACCGGATCATCCGCTACCTCAATCCGCAGGCCGCGCGACTGCTCGCTGTGACGCCAAGCCAAGCGGTGGGCCGTTTCTGCGGCGACGTGCTGCAGCCGCGTAACGAAGACGGCCGCCGCCCCTGCGATTTCCGCTGCCCGATCCTGCAGGCACGCAGCGCCGGCAGTGCCAAGGCCGTCGAGCACCTCGGTGCGGCGCCCGGCGAGCCGCGCACCGCGGTGATCACCAGCTCCGCCCAGGTCGATGACCTGCAGGTACAGGTGATCCGCGACGAGACCGAGCTCGAGGCGGTTCGCCGGGCACGCGACTCGGTGCTCGCCAACATCTCGCACGAGTTCCGCACCCCGCTCGCCGCACAGCTGGCCTCGATCGAGCTGCTGCTCGCGGGTCTGGAGCAACTGCCGGCGGCGCAGCAGAAGGAGCTGGTGACCTCGCTCGAGCGTGGCACGCTGCGTCTGACACAGCTCATCGACAACCTGCTCGAGAGCGTGCGCATCGAGTCCGGACAGCTCGGCATCCGCCGGCAGAGCGTGGCGCTCGCCGAGGTGGTGGAGGACGCGCGCGCCCTGGTACGCTCGCTCCTGGCGCAGCGGCGCCAGACCCTCGCGGTCAGCCTGCCCGACGATTTGCCGCTGGTGGCGGGCGACAAGCCGCGCCTCACCCAGGTGTTTGTCAACCTGCTCGCCAACGCCAACAAGTTCGCGCCCGAGGACAGCACCGTGCGCATCGGCGCCGAGGCGCGCCCGGGACAGGTGCTCGCCTGGGTGGAGGATGAAGGCCCGGGTCCGGCGGCGAGCGACGGCGAGGCGCTGTTCGCACGCTTCCGGCGCGGCGGCGGCGCGGAACCGGAGGCGGCGGGGCTCGGACTCGGTCTGTGGCTCGTGAAGTCGATCATCGACCGGCATTCGGGCAGCGTCGCCTTCGAACGCACCGCCGCGGGCCGCACGCGCTTCACCCTGACGCTGCCGGCGGAGGACGGCGCATGAAAGTGCTGGTGGCGGACGATGACGCGGATCTGCGCGATCTCATTGCCTTCACGCTGACGCAATCGGGCTATCTGGTGCTCAAGGCGGGCGACGGGCCCTCCGCCGTGCGTGGCTTCGAGGAGGAATCCCCGGACCTGGTGGTGCTCGACATCAACATGCCGGGCCTCTCCGGTTTCCAGGTCTGCGAGGCGATCCGCAAGCGCTCGCGGATCCCGGTGATGATGCTGACCGTGCGCGGCGAGGAGGAGGATCTGGTGCGCGCGCTCGGGCTCGGCGCCGACGACTATCTCACCAAGCCGTTCAGCCCGCGCACGCTCCTGGCGCGGATCAAGGCGCTGCTGCGCCGGGCGGGCATGGCAAACGCCACCCCGCTCACCGCCGGACGCGTGGCCCTCGATCTCCAGGAGCACACCGTGAGCATCGGCCGCGCCGACCCGGTGCGCCTCACGAAGCTCGAGCTGCGGCTGCTGCAGATGCTGCTGGCGAATGCCGGCCACACGGTGAGCTCTGATCGGCTGCTGGTGCAGGTGTGGGGACATCGCAGCGGGGGTGACCGGCAGCTCCTGAAGCAGCTGGTGCACCGGCTGCGGCAGAAGATCGAGGCGGATCCGGCGGCGCCGGCGCTGCTGCGCACCGCCGCCGCGGGTTACAAGCTGCTGGTCGAATGAGGCGGGGCGCGGCTCTCTAGCGGGCGGAGATCTGATCGAACACGCCGCCGTCGCTGAAGTGCGTGCGCTGCACCTGCGCCCAGCCGCCAAAGTCGGCAATCGTGGCGAGCTTGAGGGGCGGGAAGCGCGCTGCATAGCGCGCGGCCACCTCGGGATCGCGCGGCCGGTAGCCGTGGCGCGCGACGATCTCCTGCCCTTCCTTGCTGTACAGATACCCGAGGTATGCCATCGCCACCTCGCGCGTGCCGCGTCGCAGGGCCACCTTGTCGACCACCGCCACCGGCGGCTCGGCGAGAATGCTCACCGAGGGCACCACGATCTGGAGCTTGTCCGCGCCGAGTGCGCGCACCGCGAGCAATGCCTCGTTCTCCCAGGTCACCAGCACATCCCCGAGTCCGCGCTGCACGAACGTGGTCGTCGAGCCGCGAGCGCCGGTGTCGAGCACCGGCACGTTCTGGTAGAGCCGTCGCACGAACTGCCGCGCGCTCAGCTCGTCGCCCCCCGGCTGCGCGCGGGCCCAGGCCCAGGCAGCCAGATAGTTCCAGCGGGCGCCGCCCGAGGTCTTGGGGTTGGGCGTGATGACCGACACCCCGGCGCGCACGAGATCGCCCCAGTCGTGAATGCCTTTCGGGTTGCCGTTGCGGACCAGCAGGACGATGGTGGAGGTATAGGGTGAGCTGTCATCCGGCAGCAGCGTCTGCCAGTTCAGCGGCAGCAGCTTTGCGTCAGCGGCGATCGCATCGATGTCGGCGGCCAGCGCCAGGGTCACCACATCCGCGGCGAGCCCGTCGATCACCGAGCGCGCCTGCTTGCCCGAGCCGCCGTGTGACTGATCAACACGTACGTCCTGGCCGCGCTTCGCCTTCCAGTAGCTGGCAAAGGCGGCGTTGAAATCCACGTACAACTCGCGTGTGGGGTCGTAGGAGACGTTCAGCAGCGTCACGCGAGTCGCATGCGCGGACTCGGACCCGCCCCGGCAGGACGCGAGCAGGAGAGCGAGAGCGCACAGCGCGAGACAGGCCGCCGCGCATCGCACAGGGGAGGCTCTTGGCACCACGGCATGCTAGCCGTGCCGGGGAACGATGTCAGTCGCAGGGAGGTTACGGTGCGGTTACGCGGTATCCCAGCGCGCGCAGCAGATGCGGCTCGAGCGCGCGCGCGCAGGCGCCGACGGTGCGAGGTCCGCCGAGCTGCGCCAGCTGCGTCATCTCGAGGCCCTGGTAGCCGCACGGATTGATGCGGCGGAAGGGTTCCAGGTCAAGGGCCACGTTCACCGCGAGGCCGTGATAGCTGCCAGCGCGGCGCACGCGCACACCGAGGCTCGCGAGCTTGCGGCCCTCGACGTACACACCGGGGGCGCTGCGCCGGCACTCGGCGCGGATGCCATACTGCGCCGCCAGATCGATGACGCCGCGCTCCAGCGCCGTGACGAAGTCACGGATCGCAACACCCGCGCGCTTGAGATCCACCAGCGGGTACACCACCAGCTGTCCCGGGCCGTGATAGGTCACCTCGCCGCCGCGGTCGACCTGCAGCACCGGGATATCGCCGGGCGAGAGCAGGTGCGCGCGGCTCGCGTTCACCCCCAGGGTGAACACCGGCGGGTGCTCGAGAAACCAGATCTCATCCGGGGTCGCCGCCGAGCGCTCCTCGGTGAAGCGCTGCATCGCCCGCCAGGTGGGCTCGTACTCGACCCGTCCCAGGCGCCGGATCACGGCCGCGGGCAGGGCGGCGCCCGCCGCGGCCGCGCGCGGCGTGCAGGCCGCTGCCGTGCCCCCGAGGCTCATGTCGCCCGGCGCCGGTTGTCGAGGCCGGCGTTGTTGCGGTTCAGGGCCTGCTCCGCCCGATAGCTCGAGCGCACCAGAGGCCCCGACACGCACTCGAGAAAGCCGCGCGCCAGAGCCCGCTCGCGATAGCGATCGAATTCCTCGGGTGTGACGAAGCGCTGCACCGCGAGGTGATTGAGCGTCGGGCGCAGGTACTGCCCGAGGGTCACGATGTCGACGCCGGCGGCACGCAGATCGGCGAGCGTCGCGTCGATCTCCTCGTCACTCTCCCCCAGCCCGAGCATGAGACTGCTCTTGGTCAGGACCGAGGGCCGGCGATCCTTGGCGGCCACGAGCACCTGCAGGGTCTGTTGGTAGCCGGCGCGCGGATCGCGCACCGGATGGGTCAGGCGCTGCACGGTCTCGATGTTCTGTGCAAACACCTCGATTCCGGAGTCGACCACCGTCTCCACATCCGCCCGCACTCCCTGGAAGTCCGGCGTCAGAGCCTCCACCGCCGTGTGCGGGTTGCGGCGCTTGATGGCGCGTACGCAGGCGGCATAATGCGCCGCCCCGCCGTCGGCAAGATCGTCGCGATCGACCGAGGTGAGCACCACGTAGCCGAGCCTCATCCGCTCCACGGTGCGCGCGGCGTTCTCGGGCTCGTCCGCATCCAGCCAGCCGCGCGGGTTGCCCGTGTCCACGGCGCAGAACCGGCAGGCACGCGTGCACACCGCGCCCATCAGCATGATGGTGGCGGTGCCCGCGTTCCAGCACTCACCGATGTTGGGACACTTCGCTTCCTCACAGACCGTGGCAAGGCGGTGCTCGCGCACGAGGGTGCGGACGCTCTGGAAGCGCTCGCCGGCGGGTGCCCGCGCCTTGAGCCACGGCGGTTTGGGCAACGCGCGCGCACCGTCGGTGCCGCGCTTGATGCCATTACGGATGGCGGTAAACCCTTGAGCGGTCAGGTATTTCTCGCCGCTGCGCGCGCGCCCCCCCTCCGCCACCACCGGGATGCCCTTCAGATCCGACATGGGGGTCATTCTAGCGCAGGTACGCGCGCCGTAAGTTTCGCCAGACGCTCCAGCGTGCCCACGTCGCACCACTCGCCGCGATGCACCTGGCCGCGCACCAGACCCGCGGCGATGGCGCGATCCAGCAGCGGCAGCAGCGGAAACCTCCCGGCGGTGCAGCCCCCGAAGAACTCCGGCCGGTACACGCCCACCCCCGAGTAGGTGTAACGATCGGTCTCGCGACTGACCACGAGATCGCCCTCGAGCCCGAAGTCGCCTCGCGGGTGGTGCGGCGGGTTGGGAATCAACAGCAGGCGCGCGTGCGCATTCTCCTCGAGCGCGAGCGCCGCAAAGTCGATATCGGTCCAGATGTCGGCGTTGACGACCAGGAACGGCCCGGGTCCGAGCAGCGGCACGGCGCTGAAGATACCGCCGCCGGTTTCCAGCGGCACCGGTCCCTCATCGCTGTAGGTAATCAACACACCGTAGTCGTGACCGTCACCGAGTGTCGCGCGCACCTGAGCGCCGAGCCACGAGAGATTGATCACCACCTCGCGGATACCGGCGCGCGCCAGTGCCGCGAGGTGCCAGGCGATGAGCGGCCTGCCGCCCACCCGCACCAGGGGCTTCGGCACCGCGTCGGTGAGCGGTCGCATGCGCTCGCCACGGCCGGCCGCCAGCAGCATCGCCTTCATGCGTGCCCGTCCGCCGCGCGCGCGAGGTGGGCTGCGACCCTCGCGTTGGCGCGCGGCAGCTGCGCCACGACGCGCCGCTCGAGGAAGGACCTGAGCGCGCTGAGCTCGGTGTAGTGCGCACAGGTGTCGCGCACATAGTCGAGCGTACGCGGCAGGTCGGGCAGATAGCCGGCCTTGCCGTCGCGGTACCACAGACGACAGAAGATCCCGAGCACCTTGATGTGCCGCTGCACGCCGATCAGATCGAACCAGCGCAGGAACTGCGCCTCGCTTGCCCCGGCATCGGCGCCCTGGGAGCGCAGCTGTGCGCGATGGCCGCTCACCCAGTTCACCACGCGCTGGCGCGGCCACGCGATGTAACAGTCCTTCAGCAGCGACACCAGATCGTAAGCCACCGGCCCGCGCAGCGCGTCCTGGAAATCGATAATCCCCGGATTGCGCTCCCGGACCACCATGAGGTTGCGCGCGTGATAGTCGCGGTGCACGAACACCACCGGCTGCGCGAGCGCCTCCTGGATCAGGAACTCGAACGCCGCGCCGAGCAGCTGCGCTTCATCGGCCGAGGGCGTCAGCGCCAGGTGCCGGGCGAGAAACCACTCGGGCATGAGCGCCATCTCGCGCGCGAGCTCGGCGCGGCCGTACGGGGCGAGCTGTGCGCATGCCTCCCCGCCGCGCACCTGGATGGCCGCGAGCACCTGCAGCGCATCGGCGTACAGTGGCCCGGGATCGTCGCCGGCGTCGAGCCGCTGCAGATAGAGCGTCGCGCCCAGATCCTCGAGCAACAGCAAGCCGCGCTGCGCGTCGCTCTCATGCACGTGAGGAACATGCGCCCCCAGGGACTCGAGCAGTCGCGACACTTTCAGATACGGACGCACGTCCTCCTTGTCCGGAGGAGCATCCATCACGACATAGGTGCCGGCGCCGCAGAACACGCGGAAGTAGCGCCGGAAGCTCGCGTCACTGGATGCGGGCTCGATGCGCGCTACCTCCAGGCGAAGCTCGCGCGCCAACCAATCCCTAATCAGCGCAACTCGCGCGTCGGTCTCGAGCATGTGAGCGTTGCGGGTCTTCGCAGGGCGCTTGGGCGTAGCGCGCCATTATAATGCCGCTGTTCATGCCGCGTTCGAGCCCATTCTGGATCGTGATCGCCGTCTCGCTTGGCGGCATGTTGCCAGCGGCCCGGGCCGAGGATCCTCCCTGTCCGACACAGATCGGGCAGCCGGCGGGGGCGGCACCCGCGGGTGCGGCGCCAGCGGCGACGAGTGCGCCGGCAGCCGCGGGTGCGCTGCGCGAGAAGCCGTTACGGGGCGAGGGCGACATCTCCCTCGACAGTGACACGGCGACACTCGGCGCCGACAACAGCATGACGCTCGAGGGGAACGTGGTCGTACGTCAGGGCGGACGTGAGATCCGCGCCAACGAGGTCCACTACAACCCGCAGGACCGCTCGCTCAGTGCGCCGGGTCACCTCGACTACAGCGATCCGCTGGTGCACGTGAGCGGCGCGGGCGGCAGCTACTCGGCGGCGGCCGGCGCGGACTTCAGGTCGGCCGAGTTCGCGCTGCGCCAGCGCGCCGCGCGCGGCGCCGCCCAGGAGATGAACCTCACGCCCCAGGGCGTGATCCGCCTGCGAAACGTCATGTTCACGACCTGTCCGGCGCGCGATAGCTCCTGGCAGCTGAAGGCCGACAGCATCACGCTCGACACGCGCCACCAGGTCGGCACCGGTCGCGATGCGCGGGTCGATTTCATGGGCGTGCCGCTCGTCTACCTGCCGTGGGTATCGTTTCCGCTGAGCAGCGAACGCAAGAGCGGCTTCCTGTTTCCGGGCATCGGCAACACCTCCTACAGCGGCCTGCAGCTGTCGGTGCCCTATTACTGGAACATCGCGCCGAACGCCGACTTCACCTTCCAGCCCGTCGAGTACAGCCGCAGCGGGCCCGACCTCGGCGGCGACCTGCGCGTCCTCACGCACAACCAGCGCGGCGAGGTGGACTGGAACTATCTGCCCTACGACGGCCCCTTCCACGGCAGCCGCAGCCGCGTGCGGTTGTCCGACGTGGCCGAGCTGCCGGATGATTTCCGCCTCAGCGTGAAAGCGGAGAACGTCAGCGATCCGTTCTACTTCGAAGACTTCTCCCAGGGCCCCGAGGGCACCAGCACCGCCTTCATCGAGCGGCGCGCCACGCTCTCCTACCGTAGCGATCACTGGCGCGTCGACGGCGAAGCGCAGCAATACCAGACGATCGACTACACGCTGGCGGTGAACGATCGGCCCTACGCGCGCGTGCCGCGCATCGCGGTCAGCGCCGACTACGGCTTGGGTGCCGGCGGACTGCTGCGTTACGGTTTCGATTCCGAGCTGGTCGACTTCCAGCGCCCCGCCGGAGCCACCGGGGTCACCGGCTGGCGGGCGGATCTCATGCCGGGGGCTTCCCTGGATCTGACCGGCCCGGGATATTTCCTGCGCCCCGCGCTCGCCTGGCGCGCGACCGGCTACCAGCTCGACAACACCGCCCCGGGTGAGCCGCGCTCGCCGTCGCGGACGCTGCCGATCGCGAGCATCGACACCGGCCTGCTGTTCGAGCGGGACACCGGCTCGCGTAACCAGCGCAAGCTGACGCTCGAGCCACGCATCCAGTACCTCGAGGTCCCGTATCGCAAGCAGGAGCAGCTGCCGCTGTTCGACACCGCGCTGCCGGACCTCAATCCCGTGGAGCTGTTTCGCAGCAACCGCTACGTTGGCGCCGACCGCGTCAGCGATGCCAACCAGGTGAGCGCGGGCGTCACCACCCGGCTGCTCGATGCGCACAGCGGCCGCCAGTTCCTGGCCGCCACCTTCGGCCAGTCCTATTACTTCGAGAACCCGCGCGTGATCCTTCCCGGGGAAGCTGCGACGAGCGGCAAGCGCTCGGATTTCGTGGCGCAGTTCGCCCTGACGGCCTTCCAGGACTGGAGCGCGGACGCCGGGGTGCAATGGGATCCGCAGAATGAGCGCAGCGAACGCACCACGGTCAACCTGCAGTACAAGCCCGCCGGCGATGCGGTGCTCAACCTCGCCTACCGCTACGAGCGCTTCGTGCTGGTGCAGCAGCTGGTGCAGGGAGCTGCGCAGCAGTTCCAGCGCGGTTTCGACCAGGTGGAGTTCTCGGGAGCCTGGCCCATCCGGCGCCGCTGGAGCGTGTTCGCGCGGGACGTCTACTCGCTGCGCGATCACACCCCACTGGAGCGCTTCGCCGGCTTCGAGTACCGTGCGTGCTGCTGGCGCGTGAGGCTCGGCGCACGCCGGTTCGTGAACAGTCACGACCCAACCGCCAGCCAGGAGACCGGCGTCTGGTTGCAGCTGGAACTTGCCGGCCTGGCTGGTGTCGGATCGGCGTCGGACGTCTCCCTCGCCGAGGCGATCCGGGGCTACACGCCCCCCGAAGCGCTACCTTCGAAGAGTCAGGGCCCGCTGAAGGGCACCTGGTAAAGGAACGGGAAATCACATGCAGCGGATGTTGACTTCAGCCCTGATGCCCCTCGCGGTGGCGGTGGCGGCTCTCACGCTGCAGCAGGTGGCGCACGCACAAACCCGCGAGCTGGCCACCAGGGGTGAACTGCTCGACCGCGTGGCGGCGATCGTGAATGACGGCGTCGTGCTCAACAGCGAGCTCGAGACGCAGGTGGACGTCGTCAGCCAGCGGCTGCGCCAGCAGAAGCTCGAGTTGCCGCCGCAGAACGTCCTGCGCCAGCAGGTGCTCGAACGCCTGGTCCTGCAGGAAATCCAGGTGCAGCGCGCGAATCGCGCCGGCGTCAAGGTGTCGGACGAGACCGTGAACGCCGCGCTCCAGGACGTGGCGAAGCGCAACGGCCTGACGCTCTCGCAGCTGCCGGAGGCCCTCGCGAAGCAGGGCGAAGACTACACCTCCTACCGTGACGACCTGCGCAAGGAGATCACGCTCTCGCTGCTGCGCCAGCGGGACGTGCTGCAGCACATCAGCGTCACGCCGCGCGAGATCGACCAGTTTCTCGAGAAGCAGGCCAAGACCCCCTCCGAGCGCAACGAGTACAACGTGTCCCACATCCTGATCGCCGTCGCGCAGGAAGCGAGCCCCGCGCAGCTCGACCAGGCCGCCAAGCGCGCCGCCGAGGTTTATCAGCGCGCCAAGGGCGGCGAGGACTTCGCCAAGCTCGCGGTAGCCTATTCGAACAGCCAGACCGCCCTCGAGGGGGGCGCGCTGGGTTGGCGCAAGGGCGGCGAGCTGCCCACGTTCCTCAACGACGTGATCGCCCGACTCAAGCCGGGCGAGGTGAGCGAACCGCTGCGCACGCCGACCGGATACCACATCATCCGGCTCAATGAGGTGCGCGGCGCCAGCGAGAAGGCGGTGGAGGACCAGGTCCACGTGCGGCACATCCTCATGAAGACCACCGAGCTCGCCGACGATGCGACCGTGCGGCAGAAGCTCACGGCGCTGCGCGAGCGCATTCTCAAGGGGGAGGACTTCGCGGGGCTCGCCCAGACCACCTCCGAGGACCCGGGATCCGCGGCCGAGGGCGGTGACCTGGGTTGGGTGGGACCGGGAACCTTCGCCCCCGAGTTCGAGCAGGCGATCGCGGCACTGAAGGACAACGAGCTCAGCGAGCCGTTCCACACGCAGTTTGGCTGGCATATCGTGCAGGTGCTCGGGCACCGCCGCTTCGACAACACCGACGAGCTCAAGCGCCGGCAGGCCGCGGAAGCGATCCGCGCCGGCAAGGCGGACGAGGAGACGGAGCTGTGGCTGCGGCGCATGCGCGATGAGGCGTTCGTGGAGTTCAAGTCATAGACGCACGCGGGAGTGAGCACGTGAAGCCGTGGATCCGTCCCTGGAGGCTCCGGGAAAAACGTCCCTGTTTTTCACGGCCCCGGAAGTTCTCTTCACGTGCTCCCTCCGGTCATGCCTCACGATATGATTCCACGTATCGCGCTGACGAGTGGGGAGCCGGCAGGAATCGGGCCGGAGTTGTGCCTGGCGCTCGCTCTTGAGGAGCTGCCCTGTGAGCTGGTGTGCCTCGCCGACCGCGCGCTGTTGAGTGAGCGCGCCACCCGGCTGAACCTGGCGGTCACGCTGCGCCCCTACACGCAGCGGGCCGGAGCGGCTGCCGCGGCGCACCGCGGCGGCAGCCTCAGCGTCGAGCACCTGTCGCTCGCCTGCCCGAGCGTGCCAGGACGCCCGGACACGGCCAACGTGCCGTACGTGCTCGCGCTGGTGGAGCGCGCCGTCGCGGGCGCCCTCAGCGGCGAGTTCGACGCCATCGTCACCGCCCCGGTGCACAAGAGCGTGATCAACGACGCCGGCGTGCGCTTCAGCGGTCACACGGAATTTCTCGCACAACGCACGCACAGCCCGCGCGTGGTGATGATGCTGACCGCGGGCGAGCTGCGCGTGGCGCTCGCCACCACCCACCTGCCGCTCAGGGCCGTGAGCGACGCCATTACCGCCGACTTGCTGTGCGAGTCGGCCGCGATTCTGGCGCGCGATCTGGCGCGCTGGTGGGCAATCCCGGCGCCGCGCATCGCCGTGTGCGGCCTGAACCCTCACGCGGGGGAAGGCGGCTACCTGGGCGACGAGGAGCTGCGCGTCATCACTCCCGCGATCGCGCGGATGCAGGCGAGCGGCATCCGCGCCGAGGGACCGTTGCCCGCGGACACCGTGTTCGTGCCACGGGTGCTCGCGGGGTTCGATGCGGTGCTCGCCATGTATCACGACCAGGGGCTGCCGGTCGTCAAGCATGCGGGCTTCGAGCACGCGGTCAACGTGACGCTGGGCCTGCCGATCGTGCGCACCTCGCCCGATCACGGCACCGCGCTCGATCTGGCGGGCACCGGCCAGGCGGACTGCCGCAGTCTTGCCGCCGCGGTGCAACTGGCAAGCCGTCTCGCCGTGCAGCGGCGCTGATGCCCGGCGCCGCGAGAGCGCGCCCGGCGCCGCGCCGCAAGCGCTTCGGCCAGCACTTCCTGCACGATCCGGCGGTGATCCTGCGCATCGTGCGCTCGCTTGGCCCCCGCGCCGGCGAGCACCTGGTGGAGATCGGACCGGGACGCGGCGCGCTCACCGGCGAGCTGCTCGCATGCGAGGGCTGCACGCTCGATGCCATCGAGATCGATCGCGATCTCGCGGCGCTGCTGCGTGAGCGCTTCAGCCCGCCGCGCTGCGTGCTGCACGAAACGGACGCGCTGCAGTTCGACTTCACCGCCCTGGCGCGTGAGCGCGGCGGGCGGCTGCGCATTGCCGGCAACCTGCCCTACAACATCTCCACGCCGCTGCTGTTCCGGCTGCTGGCGCACGCGCCGGCGATCCTCGACCTGCACGTCATGTTGCAGCGGGAGGTGGCGGCGCGCCTCGCCGCGCAGCCCGGCGATGCCGACTACGGGCGCCTCGGGGTCATGCTTGCTCCCCGGGTCCGGGTCGAGCGGCTGTTCGAAGTCGGTCCCGGCGCCTTCCAGCCGGCGCCGAGGGTGTGGTCCGCGCTCGTGCGCCTCACCATGCGGGCGCAGCCGCTGTTTGCGGTGAGCCCGCACTACCCGGCCGTGGTGGCCGCGGCCTTCATGCAGCGCCGCAAAACCCTGCGCAACGCCCTGAGCCGGCTCCTCACCCGCGAGCAGATCAAGGCCTGCGCGGTCGATCCCGGTGCCCGCCCGGAGACGCTCACGCCGCAAGCATTCAACACCCTGGCACAGGCCCTCGACCGCGCGCGTCCGTGACGTTAGTCTTCCGGCAAGCGGTGCATGGGGGACTCGTCATGACAGTTTACCGTCGCATCCTGCTGGTCGTTGACCTGACGGAAAGCAGTGTCGCGATCGGGCGCAAGGCGCAGGCGCTCGCCGCGGCGCTCGGCGCCGAAGTCGAGCTGCTGCATGTCGTTGAATTCGTGCCGGTCGAGCCCATGGGCGAGACCCTCATGCCCTCGGTGCAGATCGAAGAGGAGCTGCTCGAGCGCGCCGGGCAGCGCCTGGCGGGGCTCGCGACCGAACTCGGGTTGAGCGGCGCGTCCTGCCGGGTCGAGAGCGGCAATGTCAAATCCGAGATCGTACGCGTGGCGCGCGAGCGCCGTGCCGACCTCATCATTCTCGGCAGTCGCGAGCGTCACGGGCTCTCGATTCTGGTAAATCTCACCGAGGACACCGTGCTGCACGCCGCGCCGTGCGATGTGCTGGCAATGCGCGCCGGCCGCAGCTAGTGGGCGCGGCACTCCGGTAGAATCACGCCCATGAGCTCCCTCGAGCACAAGATCCGCGTCGACGTCGAGACCAGTTACCTGGACGAGCAGTCCGACCCGCGCGAGAGCCGGTACGTCTTTTCCTACACCATCACCATCCGCAACGAGGGCCAGGTGCCGGCGCGACTGCTGACCCGCCATTGGGTCATCACGGATGCCAACGGCAAGGTGGAGGAGGTGCGCGGCGATGGCGTGGTGGGTGAACAGCCGTACCTGAAGCCCGGCCAGGGTTTCCGTTACTCCAGCGGCGCGGTGCTGGAGACCCCGGTCGGCTCCATGCAGGGCAGCTACCAGATGCTCGCCGACAACGGTGCGCATTTCGATGCGCCCATCCAGCCGTTCCGGCTAGCGATGCCCGGAATTCTGCAGTGACCCGCTATGCCATCGGCGATATACAAGGCTGTGACGAGGAGCTGCGCGCTCTGCTGAGGCGGCTGAGGTTCGCGCCGGATCGCGACCGCTTGTGGTTCGTCGGGGATCTGGTCAACCGCGGCCCGAACTCGCTGGCGGCGCTGCGGCGGGTGCGCGCACTCGGCGACAACGCGGTCGTGGTGCTGGGAAACCACGATCTGCATCTACTCGCGCTCGCGCACGGCGCCCACCGCCGCCGCAAGTCCGACACCCTGGACGAGGTGCTCGCGGCACCGGACCGCGACGCGTTGCTGGAATGGCTCCTCACGCGTCCCCTGGCGCACGCCGAGGGCAGGGATCTCATGGTGCACGCCGGGCTCGTGCCGCAATGGACGGTCGCGCTGACGGTGAGTCTGGCGCTCGAAGTGGGCAGCGCGCTGCGCCGCGACCCGCAGGCGCTGTTCGATCACATGTATGGCAATGAGCCGGACCGATGGCACCCGCAGCTTGCCGGCGTGGAGCGACTGCGCTTCGCCATCAACGTGCTGACACGCCTGCGCGTGTGCACCGCCGAGGGGCGGGTGGACTTCACCGTGAAGGGTGAACCACCCCCGCCGCCCTCCCCGCTCCGTCCCTGGTTCGCGCACACGCAGCGCGAGAGCCGCGACGCGCGCGTCATCTTCGGCCACTGGTCAGCGCTCGGCCTGGTGCGCGACCACGGTGTCATCGGCCTCGATACCGGTTGCGTGTGGGGCGGCGCGCTCAGCGCCGTGGACCTGGATGCCGAGCGGGCGCCGCTTTGCGTGCCGTGCGCGGACCATCAGATCATCGGCTGACCGGTCCCCAGGTGACGCTCATCTGCTTCGTCCTGGAGGTGTACAGGCGCGGCGTGAGCTCCAGGTCGATCGGCCTGCCGGCCGGTGTGATGGGCAGGTTGAGACGCTGATCCGCGCGTACCTCCAGGAACCCGATCGCCCCCGGTGTGACCCGGAAGGCGAGCCGCACCGGCCAGGCGGCCCCCGCGGCCGGCTTCAGGGTGATGCCGCCCGAACCGCTGGCGGCCGTCAGGTCCACCACCAGGGTATTGCGCTTCCAGGACTGCGGGAGGGACTCCGGGACGCCCGCGGCGGCGCTGATGTCGAGCTCATGCGCGGGCGCGGCGGCGGGCGCCGGCCGCTGGTGCCAGGGCCAGTGCAGGGCCGGCAGGTGGCCGCAGCCGGCCGCCAACAGCACCAGCGCCGCGGCGCCTGCGCGCCCCGCGCTCGCTCCTCCGGACCCTGACCGCATCGCGCGCTCCTCGCTCCAGCCTTGCTGCGGGTAACATACGCCAACGGCACGGAGGACACATGCAATCCCTGCAAGCGTTCAATTTCCGGCAATGGATCGATGCCAACCGCGCGCAACTGAAGCCGCCGGTGGGCAACAAGCGCGTGTTTCGCGATGGCGATTTCATCATCATGGTGGTGGGCGGCCCGAACGCCCGCAAGGACTACCACGTCGACCCGGGGCAGGAATTCTTCTACCAGCTCGAAGGCGACATGGTGCTCAGGACCATGCAGGACGGCCGCGCGGTCGACGTGCCGATCCGCGCCGGCGAAGTGCTGCTGATTCCGCCCAACCTGCCGCATTCGCCGCAACGACCCGCAAACACCGTGGGCCTGGTGATCGAGCGCCCGCGCCGCCCGGGCGAGCTCGATGGCTTCCAGTGGTACTGCGAGCACTGCGGTGAGCGCCTGTACGAGGAGTTCTTCCCGCTCACCGATATCGAGAAGCAGTTTCCGCCGGTGTTCGAGCGCTTCTTCGCGAGCCAGCCCAAGCGCACCTGCGCACGCTGTGGCAAGGTCATGGAGCGCTCGTAGGTGAATGCGCGCATCGCGGTCGGCGGCCGCGAGCTCGAGTTCGACGTGTCGCGGCCGGTGATTCTCGCCCTGGCACTGGATTTCTCGGGCCCGCAGCCGCGTCATTTCGGCGCGCCGCGCGCCAGCTCGCAGCCGTTCGAGGCCGCGGGGTTCAAGGGCTCGGTGGAGCGCGGCGCGAGCTGCAATTGCGAGCTCATCACGCTCATCCCGCACTGCAACGGCACGCACACCGAATGCGTCGGGCACCTCACGCACGAGCGGCTGGATGCCTGGCGGGTGGTGCCGGCGGGATTTCTGCCGGCGCTGTTGCTGTCGGTCACCGCGGAAGCACCGCGCGCCGCGGCTGAGGGGAGCGACCCGGCCCCGCAGGCGAGCGACCGGCTCATCACGCGGCGCGCGCTCGAGCGCGGCTGGCCGGCGAGCGCTCCGTTCGAGGCGCAGGCGCTGCTGATCCGCACCCTGCCTAACGCCGCGGACAAACGCACGCGTGACTACAGCGCAGAACCGCCCCCTTACCTGTCGCAGGAGGCGGCGCGGCTGCTGGTCAGCCGCGGCATCCTGCACCTCATCGTCGATGTGCCCTCGATCGATCGCGCGCATGACGAGGGCCGGCTCACGGCGCACCGCATTTTTTTCGGGCTGCCGCCGGGCTCGGCGCAGCTGGGCGCCGCGGCGCGGCCCGGCGCCACCATTACCGAGCTCGCCTTCATGCCGGACGAGCTCCCCGCCCGCGATGCGCTCGACCCGCTGCGCGGCTTTCGCGAGCGCTTCGCGCTGCCGCGCAATGCGCGCGGCGAGCCGCTCGTCTACCTGTGCGGTCATTCCTTGGGGCTGCTGCCGCTCGCGGCCCGCGAGCTGGTGACCGAGGAGCTCGATGAGTGGGCGCGGCTCGGCGTGCAGGGTCACGAGCACGCGCGGCGGCCGTGGCTGCCTTATCACGAGAACCTGACCGCCGGGCTCGCAGCCCTCACCGGCGCACACCCCGCGGAAGTGGTCGCCATGAATTCGCTCACGGTGAACCTGCACCTGATGCTGGCGAGCTTCTACCGGCCCACGGGCCGGCGCACCCGCATCCTGATGGAAGCGGGCGCCTTCTCCTCCGACCGCCACGCGGTCGCCTCCCAGATCGCTTGGGCTGGCCTCGATCCTGCCGCTGCGTTGCTCGAGCTGGCGCCGCGCGCGGGCGAGGACACCGTGCCGGAGGAGGCCATCGAGGCCTGCCTCAGGGAGCATGACGAGGAGATCGCGCTGGTGTTGTGGCCGGGAGTGCAGTTTCGCACCGGCCAGGCGTTCGACCTCGCGCGCATCGTCCGCGCCGCGCACCGCCACGGCTGCATTGCCGGCTTCGACCTCGCGCATTCCATCGGCAATACGCCGCTCGCGCTGCACGACGCCGCGGCCGACTTCGCGGTGTGGTGCAGTTACAAGTACCTGAACGGCGGCCCCGGTGCCATCGGCGGCTGCTTCGTCCACCAGCGTCACGCGGACGCGCAGCCGCGCCATCACCACAGCGGCGGCCTGCCGGGCGCGCGGCTCGCCGGCTGGTGGGGCCACGAGGAGACGACGCGTTTTCAGATGGAGCCGCAGTTTCGCGCCGCCGGCGGCGCGGCCGCCTGGCAGATCAGCAACCCGCCGATCCTCGCCGCCGCGCCGCTGATTGCCTCGCTGGCGATATTCACCGAGGCGCGCATGGAACGGCTGCGCGCGAAGTCGGTGCAGCTCAGCTACTTTCTCGAGCAGCTGCTGCGGCCGCTCCAGGGGCAGGTGCAGGTCATCACGCCGAGCGACAAGGCGCGGCGCGGCTGTCAGCTTTCGCTGCGCATCGAGGGCGGTGCCGCGCGCGGCACGCGCGTGTTCGAGGCGCTCGGCGCACGCGGCATGGTGTGCGACTGGCGCCCGCCCGACATCATCCGTGTGGCGCCGGTGCCGTTATACAACCGCTTTGAAGACGCCTGGCAGTTCGCCCGCGCGCTCGGCGAAGTCCTGCGGGAGAGCGCTTGAGCCCGCAGGCGCACCGGACGGTCAACATCGTCGGCGCGGGCCTGGCGGGGTCGCTGCTCGCACTGCTGCTGGCGCGGCGCGGACTGGCGGTGATGCTGCATGAGCGCCGGCCCGATCCGCGCCAGGCGCAACCCGAGCGCGGGCGCTCCATCAATCTGGCGCTGGCCGCCCGCGGCATGCGCGCCCTGGAGCGCGCCGGCGTCCTGGAGCGCGTGCGTCCGCTGCTCATCCCGATGAGCGGGCGCATGGTGCACGAGCGCTGCGGGCAAACCGCCCTGCAACCGTACGGCCAGCGCGAGCACGAGGTCATCTGGTCGGTCGGCCGCGCCGATCTCAACCGGGTTCTCATCGAGGAGGCCGCGCGCCATGCGGCTGTGAGCGTGCGGTTCAACCAGCTGTGCCTCGGCGCGGATGTGCGTGAGGACCGGCTGCGCTTTCGCGACCAGGCGAGCGGCGCGCTGCACGAGATCGCCCTCACGCCCACCATCGCCACCGACGGCGCGGGCTCCGCGGTGCGCGGCAGCCTGGCGGCCGCCGGGCTGGTGAGCGTGCACGAGGAGTGGCTCGACCACGACTACAAGGAGCTGGCCGTGCCGCCCGCAACCGGCCGGCAGGCGCTCGAGCGCGATGCGCTGCACATCTGGCCGCGCGGCGGCTTCATGCTGATCGCGCTGCCCAACACCGACGGCAGCTTTACCGCGACGCTGTTCCTGGCGCGCTCGGGCGCGGTGAGCTTCGCCATGCTTGCCACGCAGCGGGCGGTCGCGGAGTTCTTCCACAGCCAGTTCGCGGACGTGGTGCCCCACATGCCGGACCTGCTCGCCGAGTTCGCGAGCCACCCGCAGGGCCAGCTCGGCACCGTGCACGTCACGGCCTGGCACGTCGCGGGCCGCGTGCTGCTGCTGGGCGATGCCGCCCATGCCATCGTTCCCTTTCACGGCCAGGGCATGAATGCCGCGTTCGAGGACTGC
>WNGI01001800.1_pt1 | contig 22100 bp, 18 predicted proteins | sample 5400621 | NCBI WGS metagenome assembly WNGI01 (sample SAMN13153374, study PRJNA577476) | soil metagenome | isolation source: 20 cm soil or saprolite under Garry oak tree replicate 1 | place: USA:California | collected 2016-06-15
CGGAGCGCCCCGTACCACTCGGCGACCGCCTCGAAATACGGACCGACCAGCCGCTCCACGTAGTCGCGGATCCCCGTCGGCAGCTCGGACGCCTCTTCGACGACGAAACCGGCCCGGCAGTTGAGTGCGCCCCAGATCCGAAGTCCGGCAGGTCGATGCGGGCAAGCCGAGCGGTGGTCATCCGTCTGCGCTCCTCGGTGTCAGCTGGCCGGCGGAAACCAGGACTGCGCCGCGGCCGCCCCACGCTCGATCACTGCGAACTGGTTCGCGGCAACGTGCAGCCATGATCCTGTCTCGCCGTCCGGCCAATGGACCCGGACGTCGGCCCCGTCCGCCGGCCCGAGCCCGATGTGGATCCAGCCGACTTCACCGCTGACGTGGCCGCCGCCGACGGTCAGTTCCTGGGTCGTGGTCAGATCCCCCACCCGGATGTCAAGCCAGCTGCCGATCGCGTAGCGGTTCGGACCGGGTTGGCCGACCGAGACGGCGAGCCAGTGGCCCATGGGTGCCGGTCCGGCTGCGCCACCGGCACCGAGGTTGCGCCAGACCTTCGACGGTGTGCCGTAGTCGACCTCGACCAGATCAAGCAGGCCATCGAGGTTGAAATCGACCAGCGCTGCGCCTCGACCGCGGGCGTAGCCGACGATGCCGGCGTCCATCGCGCCTTCTACGAAGGTGCCGTCGGGCTGGCCGATGAGCAGGTTGGGCGGATCCTTCTGCGCGTAATCGGGCTGTTCCGAGACGTTGCCCTTCGAGATGAACAGGTCGGCGAAGCCATCATTGTTGACGTCCGCGAATTCGGGATGCCACGCTGTCGATGGCAGGGGGTCGCCACCCGTGTACGGCCGCGTCGCGTTCACCCCCCGCTTGAGGCCGATGTCGCGGTACGTCGGCTGCGCCGGCCCGCTTGTCAGCGCTTGGAGCCTGTTCGCGCCCTGGCTGGTGAGGAACACGTCGGGATAGCCGTCCCCGGTGACGTCATGGGAGGCGATGCCCATGCCCTCGATCTGGACCTGGACCCAACCGTCCGCGCTCGTATACAGCCGCGGAGCATCGCCGGACGCGATGCGCCACAGTTGCTCCTCCCCGTTGACATAGTCGTAGTAATGGCTGTCGTTGCTGACTCTCAGGTCGCGCCGACCGGAGCGGTCCCAATCACTGAAGAGCATCGACAGCGCGCAATAGCCCGGCTTGAGCGCGATTGGCGCGGCGTACCGAGCGCCGGTCGGATCGGGCCGGATAAGGGAGTTCTCGGCACAGGACTGCGAGCCGTCGGCCGCCACCTCGAGGCCGAGATACCTTCCCAGGGCCAAGGTCGGCAGGGTGGCCTTGCCCTCCCACGTGGCGCTGAAGGCGGTCGCCTGGCCGACCCCTGTGTCGAAAGCCCAGGTCTCATTCGCCCGCTCGAACCGACAGTCTCCGAGTCCGCGCAAGAGCACTGACTCGCCGACGCGCAGCACGGCGAGGTCGATGTTTCCGTCGCCATCGATGTCCAGCGGATAAGCGCCGTTGACGCCGGAGAGGTCAGTCACGGGATTGGTCAAGCGGCTGAACAGCAGCGCGCCGCCGACCGGGCTGTCGTTGCGATAGAGGGCCGCGGGGTTGCTGCCCCCCGCGAGATATATGTCCGGCCTGCCGTCGCCGTTGCAATCGAAGACCGCGACACCGCCGCCGACCGCGAACGTCGAGCCGCCGGCATAGGTCTGGTCCACGCCGGACGACGAGGTCTCGTCGACGAAGCGAGGCGGACCCATGGCGACCGACGGAGAAGCAGGTCCGACATGGACCACTCCGACACCCACCGCCGCCGCGCCGACGACGGCGCCGATGACCGCGACCGCGACGGCGCCGACGACAACCCGCCGCGACCGGTGGCTCACCGCTCCAGCGGCTCGGCGATGATCACGACCCGGCCTGCCCGCTGAAATACTGCTTGGCACGTTCCCAGGCCGCCTTGCCACAGGCGGAGCCGATCGTGCGGCCCGTGAAGTCGTCGGCAGGGATATGGATCCCGCCGTAGAGCCGGGACAAGCCCGCGAGATCGGCCGCGTCGTAGTAGGTCGCCCACTGGAGCGTGACGTCCGTAGTCGGGCCCTTCTCGACCTTGAGCGAGCCCGCCTTCGTCGTCCACTCGTCGATGCCGCCGGGGAAGTACTCGCTGCCGGTGAACCCGGTCAGGACCTCGGCGGATGCCCGGCTGAACGTGCTGTGGCCGGACGCATAGGCCGGGAACGACGGTGTCACGAACGTCGGGACCTGGTACGGCACCCAGTCGACGGCGAGGATCCAATGGACGCCGCCGGTATCGGTCTTCGGGTCCTTCGGATTGCCGGACCACGCGCGGATCGCGATCTGGCCCTCGTGACCGGCCAGGGCGGCGTGTCGCTGGCCCTGTGACGTCGTCTCTTTCGTGATGAGCTCGACGAGATCCGGCACGAGCGGCAGGCCCTCGCGGTTGAACGACGGCAGGGACGGGTCGCTCGACTGGCCGAGACCGCCCATGTAGCGGATCATCGAGATCGGCCGGACCGAGTCGTAGTGGCCCTTGAGCCCCCACGCGGCGATCGCGGCATCGTGGTTCGCCCCGTTGAGGGCGAGGTACAGCTTCACGTCCCACTCGAGCCGATCGACGACCGGGCCTACCCCGCCGATCCTGAGATTCGGCGAAAGCTCATCGGACACGGTATTGGCGATCACGTTCCAGTGGCCGGGCGGCGTCTCCGACTTCGGGCCGTCGGCCCAGAACTCCGTCAGGGCCCGACCGAAGTCGCCGACGTTAACCACGTCCGGTGCATACGGCTGTCCGGTCACCGGATTGGTCGGATGACCATGGCCGTCATTCGTCCCGAGGGTATTTCCCCCGCGCACCCCTGGCGAGATGTCGATGTCGCCGCCGCCACTGGCCGGGTCGAGCGTGCTGCTGTCGCGGATGACCTCAACCGCCTGGTCCTTGTAGGCCTGGTCGGTCGCGGCGTCGCCGAGCCGCGGCGGAGGTCCCGGATCGATCGGCACGCCATCGGTGCCGCCATCGGGAATGGCGAAGCTCTTGACGTGGCCCCACTGCGGGCCGATCGCCTGCTGGACGCCGTTGACGATCGGTATCCCGTTCTGGGAGATCATGTGCTCGAGCTGGAGCGGCTGCCAGCGGTTCGGATCGATCATCGTTGTTCCGGGCTTGTTGACGACAAGCGGCGGGTTGACCGGCTTGTAGTCCGGGTCGGCGTACCCGCCCGCCTGGTTCGAGCCGTCAGCGAGACCGTAGTCAAGGACCGCCTTGGCGATCCGGTTGCCAACCGCCGCCGGCGAGCTGCCCTCGGTCGCCGTCACGTCGATCGGATAGCACAGGGCGTCCATCACGTCGTCGAACTCCGACAACGATTCGTCGGCACCGACGGACTTGATGTAGCGAGACGTCAGGACCCGATAAGCCGCATAACTGACGGCCTCGTTCCGGGCGCTGGCGACATCCGAGGTCGTGACCTTGTCGTGGACGAAGTAACCCGACGCCTTCGGGTCGTAGACAGCCCAGGCGTCCCACATCGCGGCCGAGGTGTGGAAGAGGTTCCTGGCATGGACCGTCGGGGCCGGCAGGGCGCGTCGGATCGCGTCGAGGAGGGCCTCGTTCCAGCGGCGAGCGACCGACCACTCCGGATGGGCGGTCGCGGCGGTCGCCGCACAAGTCTTCGGTGCCCACGGCCGCGTTACCGCCAGCAGGCCGCCGCCGACGACCAGCACGGCGACGAGTCCGATGACCGCCGCGAGCCTGCGCCTGGATCGGGCCATTGCCTGGTGCTCCCTCTCGTTGTGGGTGCCGGGCGAGGTGACGGTCAGGTTGCCGCCGCCAGGGCGGTCGATCGGGCGGCCCGGTTGAGATCCACGATGGTCGCGACGGTGCCCCGACTGAAGGCGAGGTCGACGCGCGGCGGCGAGCCATCGAGAATGGCCGCCGTCAGGTCGTCGACCTCGGCCCGGTACTGGTCGATTGATTGGACCTCGATCGTCCTGGATTCGCGGCCGCGCCACATGGTAAGCGACGGCGGCGGCCCGTCGGGCTCTGGCAGGAACGCTCGATCCGCTCCCGATCCGGTGCGGCGAAACTGCTGTCGAACTGGGCGAGCAGGCCACCCGGGAAGTGGAGCTGCCCGATGAAGGTCCGGTCGACACCCAGCTCGTCATACCTGGCGAAGGCCGCCACGCGATCCGGCTCCTCGCCGGCGATCCGTCGGGCCAGGCCGACCGGATAACAGCCGACGTCCCACAGCGAGCCTCCGCCCATCGACGGGTCGATCCGGGGATCGTCGGCTCGGCTGAGCGGAAACGAGAAGGTTCCGTTCATCAGCTCGAGGGGGCCCAGCGCGCCGCTCCGGGCGAGGTCGATGGCCCGGAGGATCTGGGGGTGATGGAGGTACATGAACGCCTCGACGGCGATGCGTCCGGATCGCTCCGCGGCGGCCGAGATGGCGTCAACCTGGTCGACGGTCAACGCGAGTGGCTTCTCGCACAGAACGTGCTTGCCGGCTTCGAGGGCTCGAATCGTCCACTCCGCGTGGAGATGGTTCGGCAGCGAGACGTACACGACGTCGACATCCGGTTCGGCGAGGAGCTCGTCGTAGGAGCCGAAAGCCCGGCCGATGCCGTGCTTCGCGGCGAAGGCAGCCGCCCGAGTTGCGTCGCGGCTGGCGACCGCGACCACCTCGCTCCGCTCGCTGCCGCCAACGCCGCGGACAAGGCGCGGTGCGATGCGGCCGGGGCCCAGGATTCCCCAGCGGAGCGGGGTCATGCGCCGAAGGGGGGTCCGAGAGGGATCGTCACGATCGGAGCAGCCACCTGAACCGCCTCTCAATCTGGAGCTGTCCGGCTGAGTCGACCGGTTGGCGAGATCTCCCTTGACACCACCCGGGCGTTGTAAGAGCCTAGCACGGCGATTTGAAAGAAAGGAACACAAATCAGGTGGCGATGCGCCTGGACGCGATCGGACAGCGGAGCGAGACCGTTCGCCGGGCGAACCTGAGCGCGATTGTTCGAGAGTTGCATGCGCGCGGACCCCTGTCCCGGTCAGGGCTAGTCGCAGCGACCGGCCTCACCCGCAGCGCGATCCGTGGCCTCATCGGCGAATTCGTCATCGCCGGACTCGCCACCGAGGAACGAGCCGAACCGAGCGGAACGCCCGGGCGGCCCTCGCCGGTGGTCCGCCTCAATCCGACGGGAGCCATGGTCATGGCCGTCGAGATCGCGGTCGACTCGATCGCCGTCGCGATCGTCGGCCTCGGCGGCCAGGTTCTCGAACTGGTCCGGGTCGATCGGCCTCCTGGCCATACCTCGGTCGATGAGGTCGTTGCAGATCTGGCCGAGCTCGCGGCCACGGTCAGGGATCACGCCTGGTCGAGCAACAACCTGATCGGCATCGGCGTGGCCGTCGTCGGTATGGTCCGGCGGACGGACGGCTTCGTGTCGATGGCGCCGAACCTCGAATGGACCGACGTCCCTCTCGGGAGTCGGATCGCCCGGGCCCTCGACACGGACGGGCCGATCGCGGTCGCCAACGAGGCCGACCTCGGGGCACTGGCCGAGCTCCGGCGAGGTGCCGCCAGAGGCCACGACAACATCGTGTTCATCTCCGGTGAGGTCGGCGTCGGCGGCGGGATCATTGTCGACGGAAGGCCGCTCACCGGTGTCGCCGGGTATGGCGGTGAGGTCGGCCATCTCCCGGTCAACCCGAATGGGACGCCCTGCCGCTGCGGATCGTCCGGCTGCTGGGAGACCGAGATCGGCGAGCGGGCCCTGCTCCGCCTCGCCGGCCATTCGCCCGATGGCGGCCCGAGCGAGGTCGAGGCCGTTCTCCGCGAGGCTCGGGCGGGTTCGCCTCCGGCGCTCGGCGCCCTCGACAGCGTCGGCCGCTGGCTCGGCGTCGGGCTGGCGGGTCTCGTCAACGTGCTGAATCCGCAGCTTATCGTTCTCGGTGGTATGTTCGGCCGGATCCATCCGTATGTCACGGTCGCCGTCCGCGCCGAGCTGGACCGTCGGGCGCTGCCGGCGGCGAGCCACGTCGTCCGGATCGTCCCCGCGATGCTCGGGATCGACGCGCCGCTGATCGGGGCGGCCGAGCTCGCGTTCGAGCCGTTCCTGCTCGACCCCGCGATGTGGTTGCGGCGGCGAACCGTTGACGCGCTCGCCAGCGCGTAGGATCGATCGACCGGGCAGCGACCCGGTAGAAAGTAGGTAGGAATCGGACGACGAGGCTGGTAGCGTACGCGCGACATGTGCGTTGCGACGGGTCGCACGCATCGAGGAGGAAGGAGACACGTATGCTTAGTCGCAAGGTTGCGACATTTGTGGCATCTGCCGCGATCGTCATCGGAGCGTGCTCGAACACGGGTGGTGGCAGCGCCGCACCGGCATCGGCGGCAGGAGGCAGCGCCGCAGCAAGTGGCGGAGGCGGGGGCGCCGGATGCACCGTCGGCGTGTCCTGGAACAACTTCCAGCAGCCGCGCTGGGCGGCCCACGACCAGCCGAACATCAAGAAGACCGTCGAGGCCGGCGGCGGGACCTACATCGACGCCGACGCCAACCTGGTCAACGAGCAGCAGCTGACCGACATCGATACGCTCATCTCGAAGGGCGCCAAGGTTCTGATCCTGCTCGCCCAGGACAACAAGGCCGTCCTGCCCGGGCTCAAGAAGGCCCAGGATGCCGGCATCCCCGTCATCGCCTACGACCGGCTCATCGAAGACCCCGGCATCCTCTACATCACCTTCGACAACGTGCTCGTTGGCAAGGCCGAGGCTGACGCGGTCATCAAGAAGGTGCCGAAGGGCAATTACGTCCTGATCAAGGGCGACCCGGGCGATCCGAACGCGTCCACGTTCCTGCCGTCGGGCTGGGACCAGGCGGGTCTCAAGGATAAGGTCACGTCAGGCGACATCAAGGTCCTGAACGGCCCTGACGGGACATTCACCGACGCCTGGAAGACCGAGAAGGCGCAGTCCAACATGGAGGCGATCATCGACAAGGCCGTCGCCGACGGGACCAAGATCGATGCCATCCTCGCCGAGAACGACAGCACCGCGCTCGGTGTCGTCGGTGCCCTCACGGGCAAGAGCTACGGCTTCCCGCCCCTCAGCGGCCAGGACGGCGACCCCGCCAACCTGAACAACGTCGCGCAGGGCAAGCAATACGTCGACGTCTTCAAGAACGCCAACGAGCTGGGCAAGGCGGCAGGCGCGGCTGCGTTGAAGTTGTGCGCCGACCCGAAGACGCTCGGGCTGACGCTTCCGGACGGCCTGGTCGACGCCTCCGTCGCCCCGACGGCCGGGCTCACCGCTCAGGACTTCAAGACCCCGGGCGGAACCACGGTCAAGTCGTTCATCCTCCAGCCGACCCCGCTCACCGCGGATAACCTCCAGGTGGCGATCGATGCCGGCCAGATCTCGAAGGCCGACCTCTGCAAGGGCGTCGACGCCGCCACGGCGCCGGCCGCCTGCAAGTGACGGGCATCGCCCGCTGACGTAGCCATCACACCTGCGCCCCCGGTAACGCCGGGGGCGCAGGTCGATTCATCGCTTGGGCCAGGAGGGCCGCCGTGACGAACGTGGCCGACGCGGCACCGGTATCAGGTCAGACCCAGCCCCCGGCGCGCACCTCGATCGGTGGCAGGATCGCCCAGACCGAGATCGACCTTCGTCTGTTCGGCATGCTCCTCGCGCTCGGCCTCATCCTGCTGATCTTCAACATCCTGAGCGGCGGCAAATTCTTTCAGCCGACCAACATGGTCACGTTGGCCGTCCAGGCGTCGGGGATCGCCATCATCGCGACCGGGATGGTCCTCGTCATCGTGTCGCGCAACATCGACCTGTCGGTCGGCTCGCTCGTCGGACTCATTGCAATGACGTACGCGCTGCTGATGACCGACGTGATGCCCCGCATCCTCGGGATGGGCCCCGATTTCCCGTTCCGATGGGCAATCGCCCTGGCCCTCGGCATCCTCCTCGGAGCGGGGGTGGGCGCACTCCAGGGTTACATCATCGCCTACGTCGGGGTGCCCTCGTTCATCGTCACACTGGGAGGACTGCTGTCGATCCGGGGTGCCATCTGGTACATGTCGAACGGCGCGGCCGTGTCGGGCCTCGATCCCATCTTCCAATTGTTCGGCGGCGGGGCGAAGGGGTCGGTCGGTGGCACCCTGACATGGGTCCTCGGCGTCGTCGGCTGCCTGGCCATCATCGCGTTGCTGATCAATGGCCGGCGGCAACGCCGGCGCTTCGGCTTTCCCGTTCGGCCCATGTGGGCCGAGGTCCTGCTCGGGGGTATCGGCTGCCTGGTCGTCCTCGGCCTGGCTGCCTTCGCCAACGCCAACCTGTGGCCGAAGGGAATTTCCGGTGGCTTGGATATCCCCACTGGCATCCCATTCCCGATCGTGCTCTTGATCGGCGTGACCCTCGTGATGACATGGCTGGCGACGCGCCGAAGGTTCGGGCGCTACGTCTACGCCTACGGCGGCAACCCCGACGCCGCCGAGCTGGCCGGGATCAACACGCGCCGGACGGTCCTCAAGATCTATGTCGTGATGGGCGTCCTGTGTGCCCTCGCCGCAGCCATTGCAGTTGCGCGACTGAACACCGCCACGCTCGACGTCGGCCAGAGCTACGAGCTCTACGTCATTGCCGCGGCCGTCGTCGGTGGGACCTCGTTCGCGGGCGGCATCGGAAGCATCGCCGGTGCGGTGCTCGGCGCGTTCGTGATGCAGTCGCTCGCCTACGGCCTGAGCTTCATGGGTGTCAACTCGCCCGGCCAGAACGTGGTTGCCGGAATCGTTCTGATCCTCGCCGTGGGCTTCGACTCCTTCAACCGGCGCCGCGGCTCGTGACCGGCAGGGAGGCACAACCGTGACCGTCGCTGAGCGCACCCCGCTCGTCGAGATGAAGAACATCAACGTCGCGTTCGGTGGCGTCCACGCGGTCCAGGAAGTGACGATCGACCTGCATGCGGGAGAGGTCATCGGCCTCGTCGGCGGGAATGGCGCCGGCAAGTCCACGTTGATGCGCGTCCTGTCGGGCGCGCACCCGGCCGACTCGGGCGTCATCAACATCGACGGTCAGCCGGTCAGCATCGGCAACCCGCGCGATGCCAAGACCTACAACATTGAGACCATCTACCAGACCCTTGCCCTCGCCGACAACGTCGACGCACCCGCGAACCTGTTCCTGGGGCGCGAGATCACGACTCGCCTCGGCAGCTTGGACGACTCGACGATGGAGGCCGAAACGCGCAAGGTAATGGGGCGCCTGAACCCCAACTTCACGCGCTTCAACATGCCTGTGAAGTCGCTTTCCGGCGGCCAGCGCCAGGCCGTCGCCATCGCGAGGGCCGTCCATTTCAACGCAAGGATCATGATCATGGACGAGCCGACGGCGGCACTCGGCCCCGCCGAGACGGGACAGGTGCGGAACCTCGTGCGGCAGCTCAAGGAGGACGGGATCGGCATCTTCCTCATCAGCCACGACATCCACGACGTCTTCGACCTGTCCGACCGGATCAGCGTGATGTACCACGGCAGGATCGTCGACACAGTGAACAAGGCCGACACCGACCCCGATGCGGTCCTGGGGATGATCATCCTCGGCAAGAAGCCGGACGAGGTGACCCAGAAGGAGCTCGCGGAGCTCGAATTGCGCGGGTAGCCTCGGTAGCCGATCCGAGCGCGGCCGTCGCAGATTTCGGCGCGACCGTCGACGGCTCGCGAAGCCGGCGAGTCAGGTTGCTAGCATTCGCCTGAACGACGGGGCGAGTGCGGGGTAGAGCTCGCGGTAGATCGCGTGAGCCTCGGCATAGGCGGGGCCGTCCGGACCGCGCGTTGCCGCCACCGTGGCGTTGACGAGCTCCTCGCACGCGGCATCGACGCTCGGGAACCAGCCCGCGCCGACCGCGGCCAGGAGACCGGCTCCGTAGGCGGCTCCCTCGGTCGTGTTGACGGTCGCGATCTCGGCACCCAGCACGTCGGCCAGGATCTGCCGCCAGAGCGGGCTCGCCGTGCCGCCGCCGGACGCGCGGATCTGGCTGGGAGCCGGCATCCCTGCCTCGATCATCAGGTCGAGCCCATCGCGGAGTCCGAAGGCGACGCCCTCGAGGACGGCCCTGACCATGTGGCGCAGGTCGTGGGCGACGGTCAGGCCGACGAACGCGCCGCGGGCGAGCGGGTCCGGATGGGGGCTGCGCTCGCCGGTCAGGTAGGGCAGGAAGAGCAGGCCGTCGCTGCCGGCCGGCACCTCGGTGGCCGACGCAGCGAGATCGCCGAATGCCACGCCGGGGGCCAGCGCGTCGCGGAACCAGCGGAGGCTGCCGGCCGCCGACAGCATCACCGACATCATGTGCCAGCGACCCGGAACGGCATGGCAGAACGCGTGCACCCTGCCGCGCGGTTCGAAGAGAGGCCGGTCGGTTGCAGCAAAGATCACGCCCGATGTCCCGAGAGAGAGGGCGATCACCCCCGGCGCAACGGATCCCACTCCGACGCCGTTGGCGGCCTGGTCGCCACCGCCGGCGACGACCGGGGTGCCCGCGCGGAGGCCGGTCGCGTCGGCGGCGTCGGTCGTGATCGTGCCGGTCACCGTCGGTCCCTCGAACGTTGGTGGCAGCCAGGCCGGTTCGATCTCGAGCGCGCGAACGATGTCTGCCGACCAGTCGCGAGCCGCCAGGTCGAACAGGATCGTGCCGGCGCCATCGGCCTTGTCGAGGGCGTATTCACCCGTCAGCCGGAGGCGGACGTAATCCTTCGGCAGAAGGACGTGAGCGATCCGCTGCCAGATCTCGGGCTCATGATCGCGGATCCAGACGAGCTTGGGGGCGGTGAAGCCGGTCAGGGCGTCGTTGCCGGTGATGGCGACGAGCTGCTCAACCCCGCCAACCGCCTCGCGGATGACGTCGCATTCAGCGCCGCTGCGCTGGTCGTTCCACAGGATCGCCGGCCGCAGCACCTCGCCATCCCGATCGAGGACCACGGCGCCATGCATCTGGCCGGTCAGCCCGATCGCTGCGATGTCGTCGCCGCTCAAACTCGTTGACGCCAGGACGGACCGAATCGCATCGATCGCGCCGTCCCACCAGAGATGCGGATCCTGTTCGCTCCAGAGCGGCCGCGGGACGTCGAGATCGTACTCGGCGGTGCCGGTGCCGCGGACCGCTCCGGTCTCGTCGATCAGGACGGCCTTCGTCGCGGTGGTCGAGACGTCGATCCCGAGGACGTGACCCGCGGAGGTCAGCGCTCGGCACCCGTTCGGACTGGCGCCACCCGGTCGGCGGCCCAGATCTGCTGATTGACGATGTTCTCGAGAAGCTCCTGGCGGCCCGAGACAGGCTGCGGATCGATCTCACCGGTGAGAACGCGACCGGCGAGCATCTCGAAGAGAACGTCGCCGGTGAGGATCGACCGGCCGAGGTCGCCCGTCCAGCCGGCATAGCGTTCCGCGCGGAGTCGCTCGACGGTCCCGGATTCGATCATCGCCGCGGCAACGAGAAGCGCCCTCGCGAGCGTGTCGATCCCGCCGATGTGGCCGTGGAACAGGTCCGTCCGGCTCATGCTCTGGCGGCGCAGCTTGGTGTCGAAGTTGAACCCACCGGTCGTGAAACCGCCGGCCCGTACGATCTCGTACATCGCGAGGGCGAGCTCGTCGACGGAGTTCGGGAACTGGTCCGTGTCCCAGCCGTTCTGGTAGTCGCCACGGTTCGCATCGACGCTTCCGAATACCCCGTGGGCCAGGGCGAATGCCACTTCGTGGTGGAAGCTGTGCCCGGCGAGGGTCGCGTGGTTCACCTCGAGGTTGAGGTGGTACTCCTTCTCGAGGCCGTGGCGTTCGAGGAATCCGAGGATCGAGGCAGCGTCGTAGTCGTATTGATGCTTCGTCGGCTCCTGGGGCTTCGGCTCGATGAGGAGGGTGCCCTTGAAGCCGATCCGATGCTTGTGCTCGGCGACGAGGCCGAGGAACCGGGCCAGCTGCGCTTCCTCACGGGCGAGGTCGGTGTTGATCAGCGTCTCGTAGCCCTCACGCCCGCCCCACAGGACGTAGTTCGCCCCGCCGAGCCGATGGGTCGCTTCGAGCATCGACTTCACTTGGGCCGCTGCGAAGGCGAACACCTCGGGGTCGGGATTGGTCGCGGCGCCCGCCGCGTAGCGTGGGTGACTGAAGAGGTTGGCGGTCCCCCACAGGAGCTTGACGCCGGTCCGGGACATGTGGCCGGCGACGAGGTCGACGATCGTGTCGAGATTGGCCTGCGTCGCGGCGAATGTCGGGCCCTCGGGTGCGACGTCCCGGTCGTGGAAGCAGAAGAAGGGAATGCCAAGCTTGGCAAGGAATTCGAACGCCGCATCGACCTTCGCCCGGGCCGCGAGCATCGCGTCGAGGCGCGGATCGAGCCATGGCCGGTCGAACGTCCCGACGCCGAAGACGTCGGAACCGGGCCAGTTGAACGAATGCCAGAGGCACACCGCGATCCGAAGGTGATCCTCCATCCGCTTCCCGAGGACGAGGCGATCGGGCTCATACACCTTGAATGACAGCGGATCCGGCGAGTCGAGCCCGCCAAACGGGATCGGCCCTGTCACCTCAGAAAAGAAGCCATCGTCCACGCCCAGAACCTCCGTGATGGCAGCAGCCGAAGGGCGGTGTCGTGCCCCGGCGACTCGTCGAGCGAGCTTAGCACGCGAATTTGTGCGGGAGAAGCACAAATCCGATGGCGACATGGTCTTCGCAGCGATGCTCCAATGGACGAAACGACCCGACCGTCGTCTAGAACCTAGGCTCGCCCGCGCGAGATCTACTCCACCGAACCGACAGACCTGAGCCCGACCGACCCGTTCTCGCGACGTCGCGTGGCCGGCATCCGCCATGCGTGAGCCGGTCGCAGGCACCAGTCGAGCCTGAACGACTTCCCGGCCCATTGCCGGGCGCCGGCTCTCATGGGGCTTCCGGCCACCCGACGCGGGCCGGCCGAGGACGGCGATTCCTGGTTCCTGCAAGGCGGCTGTTCCCTGATCGGCCGTTGTGCGGTCGGCCAGAACATGCCCTCGGCCACATACTGGGCCTTCGAAGGTCGCGCGACCATTCCAGAGGCTTGGCGGGACTTACATGACACCGAGGCAGGCAACCGAAGGCATCGTCGAATTGGGGCTGCCCGACGGCGGCCGGGTCCTGGTGTCGTTCGGCGACGACGTGTCGGGCGACGCCGATCTCGAGAACGGCATCCTCATTGCGATGCTGGCGGCCGGCGAGAGCCAGGACGAGGTGTGTCGAGCGGTTACCGCGCATGCCGCCGCGACCGGCCTGCGCGCCGTCGTGTCCGACAACGAGGATCCGGTCATGGTCGTGATCGAGGCCTCGGCGGCGAGCGGCGGCTGAGCCGGATCTCGGGAGCGCCGCGATCGACGAGGCGCTGAGGCGGTGCTGGGGCGCGATTCTCACGAACGACCGATGAGTTCCGGGCCGCTGCCCCGTCTGAGTAGTTGGCGCCGGCGAGTTGATTCGCTGGCGCCTCCGTTCATGTTCTGCTTCGCCAAGAGCAAAGAGGAGCGCCTCTGGTGGCCTCAGCCGAGGATTCCGCCGCGCCACCACGCGCCATGCCGGCCCCACGATCGCCACGTCAGCTGACCACGATCGAGCTCGGGCTCGCCGGCCCGGTCGAGCGCGCCAACATTCCGGTGCTCTGCGAGCTAGCTCGCGCGCTGATGGAGTCCAGCGGTGCCCACTCGTTGATCTGCGACGTCGGCGCGGTCGCGACTCCCGACGCGGTCACCATCGACGCGCTGGCGAGGCTCCAGCTCACCGCTCTGCGGGTTGGCCGGCGGATCTGGCTCAGGCACGCCTCGAGCGAGCTCCAGGAGCTGCTCGACTACTTCGGGCTCAGCGGCGTCGTGCCGCTCGGCGCCGGGTCAGACGTCGAGGCGAGGCGGCAGGCCGAAGAGCGGGAAGTACGCGGCCGTGTCCAGGAAGAACGTGATCCCGCTGATCCGGCCACCTGACAGCTCGAGCACCTGGAGCGACCACGGCTCCAGGCCACCATCGGGCGCCGGCTTGTACTGCCCGAACGCCGGCGAGCCGTTGGCCGTCACCGGGACGAGGCGCGAACCGCGACAGCCGATGCCGGGCCCGAGGCACCAACGGCGGATGTCGAGGTGTGTCTGCAGCCACAACTCGTACGGCGGCATGTTCCATGTCGCGTCCTCGTGGAGCAACGAGGTGAGCGAGTCCATGTCGTAGCGCTCGAAGGCATCGACGTAACGGGCGACGAGCGCCCGTTGCTCATCGTCCATCGAGTGCGGCTCTTCGTCTGCAGCGACCTGTGTCGCGGCGAGCGTCGCCCGGGCTCGCTGGAGGGCGCTGTTGACCGACGCGACCGTCGTCTCGAGAAGCTCGGCGACCTCGGTCGCCTGCCACTGCAGCACCTCGCGCAGGATCAGGACCGCCCGCTGGCGCGGCGGCAGGTGCTGAAGGGTGGCCACGAACGCGAGCCTGATCGTCTCGCGCTGGATCGTCAGCTCTGCCGGGTCACCACCAACCGGCAGGACGCGGCTGTCGGGAATCGGCTGGATCCAGGTGGCCTCCGGCAGCATTGCCCCGAGCGGAGCATCGGCCGTCAGGGCCGGCCCGAGGTCCATCGGCCGCGCCCGACGCTCCCGACTGCCCAGCATGTCCAGGCAGACATTCGTGGCAATCCGATAGAGCCACGAGCGCAGGGCCGCCCGACCCTCGAAGCGCGAGAAGCCCTTCCACGCGCGCACGAACGTGTCCTGGACAGCATCCTCCGCCTCGAACGCCGATCCGAGCATCCGGTAGCAGTGCGCGGTCAACTCCGTCCGATACTCTTCGAGCCGCGCACCCAGTGCCTCGCCGTCCAGAGTGGCCGTGCCCCGCGCTCCGGTGCTCTGTGCTCCGCTGCCGGCCGCTGCGAACTCAGTCATCCCCGGTCCTTCCTGTGCCCTCGGTTGGACCACGATCCTACCCGATCAACGGTCATCGGCTGCCGCTGGACACCGTCATGGCAATGTGAAGCGCCAGCGGGTCTGGCTGAACGAAACGCCCTTGCCGAAGCCGAAACCCTTCGTTGGCCTGATCTCGAATGCCAGCCCAGGGTCATCGCCGCCTTCGATCCACAACGCGCCGTCGTGCACATCGAAAACGAAGAGTTGGTCGTACTTCTCGACATAGGCGTCAGCCAGGCGATGGAGTCTGGCCTCGTCCGTGACGCGCACAGCCTCGCCTTCAACCACGACATCGAGGCCTTCGAGGGCGCTGGTGCCGGTCGTGACGACGCAGTTCGCGTTATGGGCCAGGTTCATCGCCTTGCGCTCGGTCTGGCCCGTGGTGAAGTGCAGGGCGCCGTCGACCCATACGGCCGCGATCGTCGTCACGTGGGGCCGGCCGTCGGGCCGCACCGTCGAGAGCCAGTACGCCTTGGCTCGCTCCAGCTGCTCGCGCGCCTCCACCCACGGCGTCGGGCTTGCGGTCGGGTCACTGAAGCGCGGGTCGAGCTCGGCGGCCGGCTCGTGCTGCGCCATCACGAGGCCTTCGGGGGGATGTTCTGGTTGAGCCGGAACACGTTCGTGGGGTCGTAGCGAGCCTTGATCTCGGCCAGCCGATCCCAGGTCGCGCCCGGGTAGGCGTGGCGGATCCGCTCCTCGCCCTCGTCGGCGAGGAAGTTGACGTAGGCGCCATGGTCGTCCTGGCGGAGCGCCCCAGCGAGACGTTCGACCCAGGCTGTGCGGCGATCCAGGTCCCCGGGACCCTCGTGGAACGTCGCGACATTGACCATGATCCGCGAGTTGCGATGGGCGAAGGCCGTCGCCCCGGCGGAGACACGGGCCATCGCCCCGCCGAGCACGCGAAGCTGGGCGACGCGCATCGCCGCGTCCGAGGCCTCGAGGTGCTCGACGATGGTCTTCGCCGTCGGCAGGTCGATCGTGTCGACGAACATCGTGCGGGTGAGCGCCAGCGGATGGTAGTCGTCCGCGTCAGGCGGGTAGATCTCCGGATAGGGCATCGGCTTGAGCATGTCGACGATCGGCGCTGCGAGACCCCGGAACGGGGCAAGGGCACGCTCGCCGGCCCCGGTCTCCCCGGCAAAGGCCATGATGGCCATGACGACGAGCTTGCCGTGGTGCTCCTCAGCGACGAAGGGCATCGGCGGGCAGGGCATGACGTTGGCGATCGTCGACAGCTCCTCGGGCGCGGCGTCGGCGGCAGTCACGAACCCCGCGATGACCTCGGCCGTCGCCGGCAGGATCAGGATTCCGCCGACGAACGAGGGGACCTCGTGCAATCGGAATTGGAAGCGTGTCGCCACACCGAAGTTGCCACCGCCGCCCCGGATCGCCCAGAAGAGGTCCGGGTGAGAGTCGGCATCGACGCGGAGCAGCTCGCCGTCCGCCGTCACGATGTCGGCCGCGAGGAGGGCATCGATCGTCAGTCCGTGCTTGCGAACGAGGTACCCGACGCCCCCGCCGAGGGTGATGCCGCCGATCCCGACGGAGCCTGTGTCGCCGAACCCGGTCGCGAGACCATGTGCCGCGACCGCCGCCGAATACTCGGCAGCCGTCAGGCCCGTCTCGGCCCAGGCGGTCCGTCCCTCGACGTCGATATCGATGGCCTTCATCTCGGACAGGTCGAGGACGATCCCGCCCTCGGACACGCCGTGGCCGATGCTGCTGTGGCCGCCGCTCCGGATGGCGAGCTCGAGCCCGGTTTCCCGGGCCAGGCGGATGACCGTCGCAACGTCGCGGGCATCGGCTACGCGGACGATGACCGCCGGACGGCGATCGATCCCCCCGATGAAGACGGTCCGCGCCTCGTCGTAGCCAGGATCCTCCGGGCCGATCATCCGACCGGTGACTTCGCCACGGAGCGTCGAGAGCGAGATGGTTTCGGAGCGGGTGGTGGACGACGGCATTCCTGGGGCTCCTCTGGGACGGCTGGACAGGGTTCTCGGGCCGGGGACGCGGCGACGAAATGCGCGTCCACGTGTCGAAGGGTTAGACCGCGGGCAGCGCCGAAACTCATCGCTCCGCCGTCGATCAGCCGCGATCAGGAATCGGACCGTCTAGAGCCACCTGTTGTCGTGGCGAAGGTAGAACTCCGCCAGTTCTTCGTCGCTGGGCCTGCCCGAGATGGCGAACTCCGCCAGCCCCTCGAAATAGGCTTCGCGCGGCGCGCCAGGGGCGAAGTGGAGGAGCATCGATGCGGGCTCGCCGGATTCGTTTCGGAACGCGTGGATGCCGCCTGGCGGGACGTGGACGAAATCACCTGGGTGGGTCTCGATCCAGTCCGTCCCGCTGTAGATCCGGATGGTCCCGGTGAGGATGTAGAACGATTCCGCGATCGAGCGGTGGAAGTGCGGTCCCGGACCGCTCGGCTGCGGGCCCATCACCCAGCGATAGAGCCCGAACAGGCCGTCAGTCGAGGCGCCTGTCGCCAGGTAATGGGCGGTGTTGCCCGACTCCTGGTATGTCAGCTCGGGCGGCTGGTCGGCCGGTCGGTACGTGGCGCTGGCTTCGCCCGCCTCGCCGAGGTAGCGGGCCGCCGGATAGGTCATCGATCGGTCCTCCTGGGTGCGACTCTGCCGGTATCGTCGGGCACGAGTCCCCAGCCCGTCGAGCGCTGCGCCCCGACTGTCAGCCCTTGAGCGCGCCGCTCAGCCCCGGGCCCCGCAGGAAGAGACGCTGGAACAGCAGGAAGAGGGCGATCGGGATGAGGCTCGAGATCGTCAGGGCGGCGATGAACACGCCGAGGTCCGTGGTCGGCTGGAGCGTCGGCAGACGGACCGATAGCGGTTGGAGATCCGGCTTCCGGAGCACGAGCAGGGGCCAGAGATAGTCCTTCCATGTCGCGATGACGGCGAAGACCGACACGACGCCGATGATCGGGCGGGACATCGGGAGCACGATCCGCCAGAAGAGCTGGAACGGACCGGCGCCGTCGACTCGCGCGGCGTCGAAGATCTCGCGTGGCAGGTTGTCGAAGAAACGCTTGATGACGACGACATTGAATGCGCTCGCACCAGCCGGCAGCCAGACGGCCCAGAACGTGTCGATCATCCTGAAATGCACGATCGGCATGTCGACGACGGTCAGGTAGAGCGGCACCAGGAGGACGAGCGCCGGCACGAAGAGCGTCGCGAGGACCAATCCCGACAGGACGCGATGGAACCTCGGCTTCAGGACAGAGAGCGCGTAACCCGCAGTCGTCGCGACGACGATCTGGACGAGCCACGAACCGGCCGCGATCCAGATCGTGTTGAGAAGGTATCGATCGATATGCGTCCGCGACCATGCCGTTGCGAGCTGGCCGAGGTCAAAGCCGTGCGGCCACAGCGCCATCGGCATCCGCAGCGTGTCCTGGGTCGGTGTGATCGAGGACTTGACCATCCAGAGCAACGGGCCCAGCCCGACGATGAGGAGAAAGAGCAGCGTGGCTCCCTGGAGGATTCGCATCGCCATGCGGACACGGGATCGGCGCCAATCGGCCGCCGAGACGATCCCGCGGTCGGCCAGTGTCGGAGTCCGCGATCCCCGCCGACGCAGTGGCAGCCTCATGACGACGTGCTCCACGAGCGTGTCAGCCAGAAGTAGCCGGCCGTGACGATCCCAAGGAACGCGGCGAGCATGATGCTCAGCGCGGCGGCCATCCCGTACTCGCCGCCGAGGCTGTTCTGGAACGCGTAGTGATAGATGAGCAGCAAGAGGCTCATCGTCGAGTTCGCGGGCCCACCGCCCGTGAAGAGGAATGGCTCCGTGAAGAGCTGAGCGGTCGCGATCAGCTGGAGAATCAGCGTCACGAAGAGGACACCGCGCAGCTGCGGCAGCGTCACGTGCCAGATCTTCTGTCGGATCGACGCCCCGTCTACCTCGGCCGCGTCATAGAGCTCGGGTGGCACGGTGAGCAGCGCGGCCAGGTAGATGATGACCGTGGCCCCGGCTCCCGCCCATGTGGCCTCGATGACGATCGATGGCATGGCGCTCGTCGCGTTCTGGAGCCAGGGCAACGGCCCGAGACCGATCCAGCCGAGGATCGTGTTGAACAGGCCATTGGGGCTGGCGTTGAAGAAGACCTGCTTCCAGAGCAGCACCGACACGACTGGCGGTACGACCACCGGCAGGTATGCGAGCCCGCTCATGAGACCCTTGCCCCGACGCGCCTCGCTCATGATCACGGCAAGCACGATCGGGATGGGAAAGCCGATGAGCAGGGCGAGGAACGAGAAGTAGGCGGTGTTTCGAACGGCCGTTGCGAAGAGCGGGTCGGCCAGCACCCGCGCGAAATTCTCCACGCCGACAAACGTCGGCTCGGATACGAGGTTCGTCTCCTGGAGGCTCATGACGAGGGCCCGGACGATCGGGAACCACGAGAAGACGCCGAAGATCACGAGCAGCGGCACGAGGAAGGCAAAGCTGCCGAGACCGTCCCGGCTGACGAGGGCGCGGACGCGCGGCCAGCGTCGGTTCGCGGCTCTGTGGATCACTTCACCGTCAGCGTAGGAGCTCATGCCGGCGCCTGTCTCGCTGCCGCTTCGACATTGCATTGCCCCGATCGGATGACCGAGGCATGCGAACTCATTGAGGGCGTTCGAGGGGACCCGGGAGGAGCCTGGCCCCCTCGAACGTGACTGTCAGGGCTTGTCGAGGATGGTCTGGATCTGCTTGTCGGCCGCCGTGAGAAGGGCGTCGATGTCCGCGTTCTTGTCCGTCAGGACCGCCTGTACTACGGGGTCGAGCGCAGCGTAGAGGTCTTGCGTGTGCGCGGTCGGCTCGGTGACGATCGGCTGCTCGAAGATCTTGGAGGTGAAGGACGTCATCTGCGCAGTCGGGACGTTGATGTAGTCCTTGATCCAGGTCTGCGATTCGTCGTAGGTGGCCTTGTCGAAGATCGGCAGGGCCGGCACGCCGACCGGCTGGTTGTTGGCCTTGAGCGCCTGGGCGTCGGCCACGGCGCCCTCCTGGGTCAGGAGCTTGTTCATGTAGTAGAAGTCGATGAAGTCGACGGCCGCGTCGCGCTCTTCCTCGGTGGTGTTGACGTTGACCGCCGCGAGGGTGCCGCCGCCGAGGACGCCGGCGTTCGGGTCGCTGGCCAGGGGAATGGTCGTGACACCGTAGTCGGCAGCCTTCAGGCCGTTGTTCTGGACCATCGCCGTGTAGAGATCGGAGCCCCCGGTGAACATGCCGATCTGACCCGCGGCAAAGGCCTGGTTGATGCTGCCCCAGGCGTAATCGAAGGTAGAGCCCATGGAGTTGTCGCCCCACCGAAGGTCGTGGAGGTACTGCAGGGCGTCCTTCGTCGCAGCGTTGTTGACGCTTGAGGTGACCTTGCCGTCGCTGCCGACGGTCTCGACACGCCCGCCGCGGGCGTACGTCGCCGTGGTCAGCTGCCAGCCGCCGGTGTTCTCGGTCGCCATCTCGGCGAAGCCTGCCTGACCGGTCTTGTCCGCGATGGTCCTTGCGGCAGCCTTGACTTCGTCCCACGTCGTCGGCGGCTTGTCCGGATCGAGACCTGCCTGCGTGAAGAGGGTCCGGTTGTACGTGAGCGACATGCCGTAGGCCTGGGTCGGAACGGCCCAGATCTTGCCATCGGCATCCTGGCCGTTCACGAGCACGTTCTTGTTGAACTTGTCCACGTACGGAAGGGCGCGCATGCGTGAATCGAGATTGACGATCTGGTGCTGGGCGATAAGGCCCTTACCGTCGGTGAACGGGATCGTGAAGACGTCCGGCAGGGTGCCTGCCGCGAGCGCTGCCGTGAAGGTCGGGGCCGTCCAGTTGTATTCCTCGGGATTGACCGTGATCCACGGATACTTGGCCTCGAACTGACTGATCTGGAGGTTCAGGGCATCGGCGGCTTCCTGGGTGGCGCCCGGCCGCAGCACCCCGACCGTGATCGCGACGGCCTTGTGGGCCGCCACACTCGGAGCAGGGCTGGCCGGGGTGGCCTGGCTGGCTGGAACCGTGTTAACGCTGGGGGATGCGGTACCGCATGCGCTGAACAGGGCGGCGGCTGTGAGTCCCACCAAGGCCAGGCGTGCGAATGAATGGCGCGATGTCCGAGTCATTCCTTTCTCTCCTCCTTGCTGCAATGCCGCGGGAGATGCTCCCGACGGGGCACGTGATGCGGACTTGTCGAAGGCGCGATTGGTGGTTGTCACTGCATCCTCATCCCCCTCCATGGTCGGCGGTTTCGCGGGAGGCGAGGAGCCAGGCCGTTGCGTCCCGTGGCAGGAGCCCGTCCACCAGGTCGGCACTCGCGAGAAGGACCTCGTCGTGGGGCGGGAGGGCGACGTCAGTGGCCGACAGGTTCGTGACATTCACGAACCGATCGCCGCGGCGGAACGCAAGGACGTCGTCGTGCGATGGCAGCCAGGTCATCGGGCCATCGCCGAGACCCGGCTCGGACCGACGGACGCGAAGGGCCGCCCGATAGAGGTTGAGCATCGACGCCGGCCGGCTGTCCTGGGTCTCGACGGTGATGTCGGCCCAGATCGCCGGTTGCGGCAGCCAGGGCTCGCTGCTCGAGCCGGCCGGGCTGAACCCAAATGGCGACTGGCTGCCGGACCACGGCAGGGGAACCCGGCAGCCGTCCCGGCCGGGATCGGTTCCCCCGGATCGGAAGTACATCGGGTCCCGTAGCCGGTCCAGCGGCAGGTCGTCGACCTCGTCGAGGCCGAGCTCGTCGCCCTGGTAGATGTAGAGGGAGCCGGGCAGCGCCGCGGATAGCAGGGCGGCGGCTCTCGCGCGCCGACGCCCGAGATCGAGATCCGTCGGGGTGCCGTGGCGCTTCGCCGCGAAGGCGAACGAGGAGTCCTCGCGACCGAGACGGGTCACCGGGCGGGTCACGTCGTGGTTCGACAGCACCCACGTCGAGGCGGCGCCGACGGGCGCGTGCGCGCTGATCGTCAGGTCGATCGACTCTCGCAGACCGGCTGCCTGCCACGGGCGACCGAGAAAGTCGAAGTTGAATGCGGTATGCAGCTCGTCGGGACGGAGGTATCGCGCGAAGCGCTCCATGTCCGGCAGCCAGATCTCGCCGACCAGGATGCGCTTGCCCGGGTACGAGTCCGCAATCGCCCGCCAG
>WNGI01001078.1_pt1 | contig 22087 bp, 23 predicted proteins | sample 5400621 | NCBI WGS metagenome assembly WNGI01 (sample SAMN13153374, study PRJNA577476) | soil metagenome | isolation source: 20 cm soil or saprolite under Garry oak tree replicate 1 | place: USA:California | collected 2016-06-15
TCCGGGCGCGCGAAAATCGAAAACAGCACGGGGTCCGCGGATCTAGTGCGTGGGGTCAGGCGGGTTCGAACTCCCGACCGCCGCCGCAGGCGGCGCGGGAGTTCGACAACTTGGCGAGTCCCCGAGCCAAGTTGGACGCCCGAGCGGTGAGCGAGGGACGAGCCGGCGCAGCCCGCGAGCACGCCGCCGTGGCGGCGAACGCCCGTAAGGGCGGCCCCGCAGGGACGAGGCGCGCCGAGTAATCTCTCCAGACGCGCTGATTCACAAGGATTTCTCGGCCAGCGGCTTGCAGCCCCCGCTCCTGCGGCAAATTTCCGCGAGCCCATCCGCGGATGACTGGTACGTTGTTGGATCTCTGGTCAGTTTGGCGCAAAATGCCCATGTCCCAGGACGGACGTAATCGGAGACTGTCATGGCCGGCCCGTACCCCGCCGAAGAAAAATTCCATGAGGCGCTACGTGCACTGGTTGGCGCCGCTTCTCAGAGGAAACGACTGGAGAACGCGTACCTGGATCACCTGAACGATCTCCAGGCCGCGGAATTGCCAGCATCGCAACAAGCCAAATTCGTGCGGCTGCGTGACACCCTGACACACGGGAAGCAGCTCGATCCGGAAATTGCCATCGAAGCGATGAGTGACGATGAGGTCGCAGAGGCGGTTCGCCAGATTCTCGCTTTGTACGACGAGATCATGGATGCGGCACGCCCTGGTCCTTTCCCCAGTCGTCCAGGACGCGCGCAATCCAGCACTGCGTGAGGCCGCTGACCTCCAGTCCATGGCCTCAGCGGCGCGCAGGTACCGAAGACTTACTTAGCCGCGGTTGTCGGCCCGTTCGGCTGCTGCTGCCGTCGCGACGTCGCCTCGGCAGCGCGCGCCTGCTGCTCTTCCTGCACCTCAGCGAGCGTCAATCGGGTGTCGCCGGCAATGACCTCGAGGATGGGGTGGGTTGAGTCGGCTGGCAGACGCAATCCGTGCACCTTCTCCCACGCCCGGATGCGCACCTTGGGTGGATTCAGACTCGAGCGCTGTTCTTCCAGGTCGATGCGCCTGCGCTGGGCACGCTCCTCTTCCTCGAGGGCGCGGCGTGCGCGGTAATCGTTGCTCAGATCCCCGGCGGTGCGGTGCGGGGCGGTATCGTTCGCAAAAGGCAGAGACGTTGGGCTCACTAGTTCTCCCGTTTGGCGCGACCACGGTGCGCGCGAGCGGTTGTCGGCTTCGAGCACCGCGTGCCCTCGACAACCTGCCCAGTCTGCGCTTGCCACGCGAACATTGACAGCGAAATCCCCAGTGCGCTCTTTCGACCGCCGCGCAGCGCCCCCCGCCAGCGCCCGCCACGCCGGCAAACGCCGCTGCCGGTGGGCGGGCAGCGCCGACCCGGACTATGTCCGCTATCACGATGAGGAATGGGGGCGGCCGGTGCACGACGATCGACTGCTCTTCGAGATGCTGACCCTCGAGGGCGCGCAGGCGGGCCTGTCGTGGTCGACCATCCTGCGCAAGCGCGCCGGCTACCGCCGCGCGTTCGCCGACTTCGAGCCGCGCAAGGTGGCGCGCTTCGATGCACGCCGCCGCGCGGCCCTGCGGCGCGATGCCGGCATCGTGCGTAACCGCTTGAAGATCGAGTCCACCGTGAGCAACGCGCGGGCGTTCCTCGCTGTGCAGCGCGAGTTCGGCTCCTTTGACCGCTACCTGTGGTCGTTCGTCGCGGGTAAGCCGATCGTGAACCGTCCGCGCGCCGGCGCGTTACCCTCGCGCACGCCGCTCAGCGACCAGGTTTCCCGGGACCTCGTGCAACGCGGCTTTCGCTTCGTGGGCACGACCATCGTGTATGCGTTCCTGCAGGCGGTCGGGGTCGTGAACGATCACGCCCGGGATTGCTTTCGGTGTCCGCCGCGGCGCAGGCCCCGGCGCACCGCGCAACGGCGCAGGCAGAAGTAGCCTTGAGCGGCAAGCGCCTCTTAAGATAGCGGTCCGATTCATCGGTTTTCAGGGGTCCGGTCATGAAGGCACTCTTTGCGATGGCGCTCACCACGGCGCTCACGGCGGCGCCGGTGCGCGCCGACTGCCCCTACCCGGCGGCTCCGGACAAGCTCCCCAACGGCTCCTCCGCGACCCTCGAGGAGATGGTCGCGGGACAGAAGGCGGTCCGGGCATACGACAAGGCGATCAACGACTACGTGAGCTGCATCGACCACGAGCTCGAGGCAGCCATCGCCAAAGGGGGCGACCAGCTCAAGCCGCAGCAGAAGGCGGACATGCAGCATGTCGAGGCCCAGAAACACAACGCCGCGATCGATCAGCTGCAGAGCATTGCCGACCGCTTCAACGAGCAAGTGAAGGTCTTCAAGGCGAGGACCGACAAGAAGAGCTGAGTGCTCACACCGGCTGAGGCGGACCTGCTGATCGGGCAGCACCTGCAGTGCCTGCCGATCGAGTCGCTGCCGCTCGCGCAATGCGCCGGCACGGTGCTGCGCGAGAACATCTACGCCGAGCGCGACCAACCGCCCTTCGACCGCGTCGCCATGGATGGAGTTGCGATCGACAGCCAGACGGTCGGCGCCGGCAAGCGCTCGTTCCGCGTGCAGGCGACGCAGGCCGCCGGCGACCCGCCGCTGACGCTCGCCGCCGCCGGCGACTGTATCGAGGTCATGACCGGCGCGGTGCTGCCGGTGGGCTGCAACAGCGTGGTGCCGGTCGAGGAACTCACGGCCGCGCGCGGACAGGTGGCGCTCGCGCCGGGCGCGCGTGCCGAACCCTGGCAGCACGTTCACCGGCGCGGCAGCGACACGCGCCAGGGGACGCTGCTGCTGTCGTCGGGTGTGCGGCTGCGCGCCCCGGAGATCGCCATCGCCGCGTCCGCCGGCATGGCACGCATCCGCGTGAGCAGTCAGCCGATGCTCGCCGTCATCTCCACCGGTAACGAGCTGGTCGAACCCGGGGAGCCGGTGCTCGCTCACCAGGTGCGGCGCTCAAACGCCTACGCGATCGTGAGTGCGCTGCGCGAGCGTGGCTTTCAACGCGTCGCCGACGATCACATCCAGGACGACAGCCGGGAGCTGCGCGAGCGGCTTAAGTTTCACCTCGAGACCCACGACGTGCTGGTGCTGTCGGGCGGTGTGTCCATGGGCAGGTTCGACCTCGTGCCCAAGGTGCTGGAAGAGCTCGGCGTGCGCGCGATTTTTCACAAGGTGGCGCAACGGCCCGGGAAACCGCTGTGGTTCGGCGTCGCGCCCTCGGGAGCGGCGGTGTTTGGCCTGCCCGGCAACCCGGTCTCAACGCTGGTGTGCCTGACGCGCTACGTCCTGCCGGCGCTGTGCGGCAGCCTCGGTCAGAATCCGCAGCCGGCGGAGCGCGTCGCGCTCGGTGCGCCCGTGAGCGTGACGCCCCCGCTCACGTACTTCCTGCCGGTGCGCTTCGAGCAGGACGACTGGGGGCGGACCTGGGCCGCGCCCGCTCCCACCAACGGCTCCGGGGACTTCACGGCGCTCGCCGGAACGGGTGGCTTCGTGGAGTTGCCACCGGGCCCCAACACCTACGCCAAGGGGTTCGTGACGCGGGTCTATCGCTGGTCGTAACGCCTTGAATGTCCGGCGGAAGCCCGCCGGGCCCCTCCCCTTCGACCGATAGCCATTTGGCCCCCGCGGTGCGCATACTCTCGATGGCCATGTCCAGCCGCGAGGTCATCGTCCCGCTGAACGCGCTGCCCGCGCCGCGGGACACGCTCGCCCGCCCGATGCGCGACCTGCGCATCTCGGTCATGGACCGGTGCAACTTCCGTTGCCCGTACTGCATGCCGCGCGAGACCTACCACGAGCGGTACCGCTTCCTCGGATCGCACGAACGGCTGTCGTTCGATGAGATCGTGCGCCTGGCGCGGCTGTTCGTGCAGCTCGGAGTGCGCAAGCTCCGCCTGACGGGGGGAGAGCCGCTGCTGCGCGCCAACCTCCCGGACCTGGTCGGCGACCTGACCACCATCCCCGGCGTCGAGGACGTCGCGCTCACGACCAACGGCGTGCTGCTGGCGCGCTACGCGAGCGAGCTCAAGGCGGCGGGCCTGAAGCGCGTCACCGTGAGTCTCGACAGCCTGGATGCCGGGGTGTTCGCGCGCATGAGCGGTGGTTTCGGCGGTGTCGATGAGGTGCTCGCCGGCATCGAGCAGGCGCGCCGCGCGGAACTGACTCCCGTGAAGATCAACGCCGTCGTGCAGCGCGGCGTGAACGATCACACGGTGCTCGAGCTGGTGGAGCGCTTCCGCGGCAGCGGCGTGATCGTGCGTTTCATCGAGTACATGGACGTCGGCAACCGCAACCAGTGGCGCTCGGAGCTCGTGGTGCCCTCGAAGGAGCTGGCCGAGCATATCGGCCGGCGCTGGCCGCTCAGCGCGCTCGAGCCCGGCTATCGCGGTGAAGTGGCGCAACGCTACGCGTTCACCGACGGCCAGGGTGAGGTGGGATTCATCTCGTCGGTGTCGCAGCCGTTCTGCGGCGACTGCTCGCGTGCGCGCCTGTCGTCGGACGGCGCGCTGTACACCTGTCTGTTCGCCACCCACGGCACCAGCCTGCGCGATGCCCTGCGCGGTGGCGCGAGCGATGATGCGCTGCTCGAGCTGATCCGCGGCGTGTGGTTGAAGCGTTCCGACCGCTACAGCGACTTGCGCGCGAGCCGGCGACCGGCGCCGCACGAGCAGCGCAAGGTCGAGATGTTCTACATCGGTGGCTGATGGCGCGCCGCCGCCTCACGCATCTGGACGCCCGTAACCGCCCCGCCATGGTCGACGTTGGCGCGAAGGAGGTGACGCAGCGCATGGCGGTCGCCGAGGCGCGGATTCGCCTGCCGCGCACCGTGGCGCTCGCGCTGCGCGCCGGCGGCCACCGCACCAGCAAGGGGCCGGTGTTCGACACCGCCATCGTCGCGGGCGTCATGGCGGCGAAGCGCACGCACGAGCTGATCCCGTTTTGCCACCCGCTCGGGCTCGATGACTGTCAGATCGAGATCGCCCCCGTCGGGCGCGCGCAGATCGCGGTACGTTGCCGGGTCTCGGTTCATCACCGCACCGGGGTGGAGATGGAGGCGCTGACCGGCGCTGCGGTCGCGGCACTGACGATCTACGACATGTGCAAGGCGCTGTCCCACGACATCGAGATCAGCGGCGTGCGCCTGCTGGAGAAGTCCGGCGGCCGCCGGCGCTTCGCCCGCGCCGCCGGCCGGTAGTGCGATGGATCCGCTTGCCTGCGGGCGCCTCGCTCCCCCGCCGCTCTACGGCCTGGTGCTCGCCGGCGGGCGCAGCACCCGCATGCGTCGCGACAAGGCCGCGCTCGCCTACCAGGGGCGCACGCAGCTCGAGCGGGCCATGGCGCTGCTCACTGCGCACGTGGCGCGGGCCTTCGTGTCGGTCCGGGCCGACCAAGGGAGCGATGCGGTGCGCGCGCGGTTTGCGCAGATCCAGGATGCGCACGAGAACATCGGTCCGCTCGCCGGCCTGCTCGCCGCCCAGGCGCAGCACCCCGAGGCCGCATGGCTGGTGCTGGCGTGCGATCTGCCGCTTCTGGATGAGGCGACGCTCGCGCACCTGCTGCGCGCACGGGACCCCGCACGCACGGCCACCGCCTACCGCTCGAGCCACGACGGACTGCCCGAGCCCCTGTGCGCGATTTACGAGCCGCGCAGCCGCGAACCCCTGGCCGCGTACGTGGCCGCCGGCAAGCAGTGCCCGCGCAAGTTCCTGGCCGGCGCCGACACGCTGCTGCTCGATGAGCCCAACCCCCGCGCGCTCGACAACATCAACACACCCGAGGAGTATGGATCCGCCATGGCGACGTTGACTGCTCAAGGCTCCGCGACCACCCGGCACATCACCGTGCAGTACTACGCGCTGCTGCGCGAGCAGGCCGGACGGCGCGAGGAGGCGCTGGTGAGCGCCGCGCGCACGCCGCGCGAGCTGTATGAGGAGCTGGCGGCACGCTATCCGTTCACGCTGGCTCCGGAGGTGCTGCGAGTCGCGATCAACGCCGAGTTCGGCGAGTGGTCGACACCGCTCGCGGAGGGCGATGCGGTGGTGTTCATTCCGCCGGTCGCCGGTGGTTGACCAGGCGCGCGCCGCAAGCCCAAGCCCCGTGTTCCGCTTCACCCGCACGCCCATCGAGCCGCAGGCGCTGCGCGCGCAGCTCGCCGACCCCTGCTGCGGCGGATACGCGGCGTTCGAAGGCTGGGTGCGTGATTCCCACGAGGGCAAGCGCGTGCGGCGCCTGGAGTACGAGGCCTTCGAGGCGCTCGCCGTGCGCGAAGCTGAGCGCATCCTCGCCGAGGCGATCGCACGCTTTGGCGTGGCGCACGTCGCGTGCCTGCACCGCGTCGGAGAGCTTGCGGTCGGCGAGCTGGCGGTGTGGGTGGGTGTGAGCGCGCCGCATCGCCACGAGGCGTTTCTCGCCTGCCGCTACGTCATTGACGAGGTCAAGCAGCGCGTGCCGATCTGGAAGAAAGAGCACTACGAGAGCGGTGATTCGGGCTGGGTGAATTGCGAACGCTGCGCCGCCCCGCCCGCGCACGCGGCGCAGGCGCACGAGCACCGCAGCTGAGCCCGGCCGCGCGCGCGGCTCAGGGCCGCACCTGTCCCGCGCCGCGCACGATGTACTTGTAACTCGTGAGTTGCTCGACCCCGACCGGTCCGCGGGCGTGAAACCGGTCGGTGGAAATGCCGATCTCCGCGCCCATGCCGAACTCGGCGCCGTCCGCGAACTGAGTGGAGGCGTTATGCAGCACGATCGCGCTGTCGACGCGCTGCAGGAAGCGCTCGGCGGTGGCGCGGTTCTCGGTCACGATCGATTCGGTGTGCGCCGAGCCGTAGCGCGCGATGTGCGCAATGGCCGCGTCCACGCCCTCGACCACGCGCGCGGCGATGATCGCGTCGAGGTACTCGGTGTACCAGTCGTCCTCGCTCGCCGGGCGCACGCGCGGATCCACCTCGAGCACCGTGGCATCGCCGCGCACCTCGCAGCCGGCATCGAGCAGGTCGCACACGATCGGACCCAGGTGCGTGCCCGCGCAGGCGCGGTCGACCAGCAGCGTTTCGGCGGCACCGCAGATGCCGGTGCGCCGCATCTTGGCGTTGAGCGCGATGGTGCGCGCCATGCGCACGTCGGCGTCACGGTCGATGTACACGTGGCAGTTGCCCTCCAGGTGTCCGATCACCGGAACGCGCGCTTCCTTCTGCACGCGTTCCACCAGGGTCTTGCCGCCGCGCGGCACTATCACGTCGAGGTACTCGCTCATGCCGGCGAGCAGGTATCCGACCGCCGCGCGATCGGTGACCGGCACCAATTGAATGCATTGCGCCGGCAGGCCCGCGCCCTGCAGGCCTGCCGTGAGGCAGGCGTGCAGCGCGCGGCTGGAGTGCTGGCTCTCGGAGCCGCCGCGCAGGATCGCCGCGTTGCCTGACTTCAGGCACAGCGCGCCGGCGTCAGCGGTGACGTTGGGGCGGCTCTCGTAGATGATGCCGATGACACCGAGCGGCACGACCACGCGCTGGATCTTCAGTCCATTGGGCCGGTCCCACTCCGCGATGGTGCTGCCGATCGGATCGGGCAGCGCGATCACCGCGTCGATGCTGGTGGCGATCGCTTCGATGCGCCGCTCATCCAGGCGCAGCCGCTCGAGCCGCGGTCCGCTCAGGTGCACGGCGCGCGCCCCCGACATGTCGCGCTCGTTGGCCGCGAGAATTGGCGTACGCCGCGCGCGCACCGCGGCCGCGGCCGCCGCCAGTGCGTCGTTCTTCTGCTGCGCGGGGGCGAGCGCCAGCACGGCCGCAGCGTCGATGGCGGCCTTGCCAAGCCCTTCCATCAACTCACCGATGTGATCCGCGTCCACGGCGCCTCTAAGGTACCGGTTGCGGGGCGGGCACGGCTTCCGCGGCGCCGGCGGCTTCCTGGCGCATGAGCACCAGGTCATCGCGATGGATCATCTCGTCACGGCCGCGAAACCCGAGGATCCCCGCGATCTCCGAAGATTTGCGTCCGATGATGCGGGCGGCATCCACGTCGGAGTAGGCGACGATGCCGCGGGCGATCTCGGCACCGTCCCCGGCGAGTACGCTGACGGTGTCGCCGCGGTCGAAGCGTCCGCGCGCCGCGGTGACGCCCGCGGGCAGGAGGCTGCGGCCTTCGAGCAGCGCGCGCAGCGCTCCCGCATCGATGGTGATGGCGCCGGCGGGGCGCAGCGTGCCGGCGATCCACTGCTTGCGCGCGGCGGCCGGCGTCGCGCTCGGAACGAACCAGGTACAGTCCGCTCCCTCTTCGATGCGCCGCAGGGGGTGGCGGTGCACACCGGCGGCGATGCACATGTGGCAGCCGGCCGCCATCGCGATGCGCGCCGCGGCAATCTTGGCCGCCATGCCGCCGGAACCCACCTGGGAGGCGGAGCGCCCGGCCATGGCCTCGATCTCGGGCGTGATCTGGGGTACCTCGTGAATGAAGCGCGCACCGGGCTCGCGGTTCGGATCGGCGCTGTACAGCCCCTCGACGTCCGACAGCAACACCAGGCAATCCGCGCCCGCCATCTGCGCGACACGCGCGGCCAGGCGATCATTGTCGCCGTAGCGGATCTCGGCAGTGGCCACCGTGTCGTTCTCGTTGATCACCGGCAGCGCGCCGAGCGCGAGGAGCGATTCGAGGGTGGCGCGCGCGTTCAGGTAGCGGCGGCGGCGCTCGCTGTCCTCGAGAGTGAGCAGCACCTGCGCCACCGTCACATCACACCCCTCGAGCAACTCCTTGTAGGCATGCGCGAGCCGGATCTGTCCCACTGCGGCGGCGGCCTGACTCTCCTCCAGCCGCAGGACGCCCGGCTTCAGCCCGAGGCGACGCCGGCCGAGCGCGATGGCGCCCGATGACACCAGGATGACACGCTGGCCGCGCTTGCGCAGCCGCAGCAGGTCCTCGACCAGGGTCTCCAGCCAGGCGCGGTTGACGCGCCCGCTGTCGCCGTCCACCAGCAGCGCCGAGCCCACCTTCACGACGATTCGTCGTGCCTGCGTGAGGGGCGCTGCCGAGTCCGGACGCCGGGTGTTCATGGAGGAAAACTATACGCAATCGAGCTGCGTTGCCCAACCCGACCGCAGCCCCTACACTTATCGGCGCCGAAAGGATGACAAGGGTGGCTTTCGCGGTGAGCAGAGATTACGAGCCCGTGCCCTCCCAGTGGTACGAAAACGTCGAAGAAGAAGAATCGTTCCGCGTGCTGTCGGTCGACGAGGACTCGGAGCTCGTAGAGATCGAGTACCTCGACGGCGACATCGAGGAACTCGACCTCGAGGCCTGGCACGAGATGGACCTCGAGAAGATTGCCCAGCCCGAGGGCTGGTCGGAGCCCGACGAGGAGGATGCGGACGAGGACGAGGAGTACGACGAGGAAGACGACGAGGATGAGGACGACTGGGACGACGACGAGGACGAGGACGACGTCGACGAAGAACGGGACGAGTATTGACCGCCTCCGGCGTCGATAGCTGGTACCACGAGAAAGAATCGGCCTGGCTGTACCGGCGGGTCGCCGCCGCAGAGCCCGATCCCACAAGACGCGAACTGTTCCTGAAGCTCGCCGCGGCCGCGGAAGAGCAGGCGGGGAAATGGCAGCTGGCCGCGCGGCGCGCGGACCCGGGCGCACACGCCGGCGAGCGCGTGTTCGTGCCCGCGCTGCGCGCGCGCATCGTGGCGCGTCTGCTGTCACGCTTCGATCCGCGCTCCCTGCGTGCGGTGCTCGCGGCCATGAAGCTGCGCGGCCTGTCGGTCTACAGCGCCCCGGCGAGCGTGGCCGGGCACCCGATGCCGACCACGCTCGCGGAAGTCGGTGCGCGCCATCGCAGCGCCCTCGGCGGGAGTCTGCGGGCCAGCGTGTTCGGGGTGAACGACGGGCTGGTGTCGAACGCCAGTCTGGTGCTCGGTGTCGCGGGCGCGGGCGCGGCCGGCGGCTACGTACTGACCACCGGTGTGGCGGGACTGCTCGCCGGCGCGCTCTCCATGGCGGCGGGGGAGTATGTCTCGGTGCGTTCGCAGCGCGAGATGTACGAATACCAGATTGCGCTCGAGCGCGAGGAGCTCGCCGAGTACCCGCAGGAAGAGGCCGAAGAGCTCGCGCTCATTTACCAGGCGCGTGGCGTGGATCTCACCCGGGCCCGCGAGGTGAGCCAGGCGTTGCTGGCGCGCCCGCAGCAGGCGCTCGAAGTACTCGCGCGCGAGGAGCTCGGCCTCAACCCCGATGACCTGGGCTCCCCGTGGCGCGCGGCCAGCGCCTCGTTCGTCGCGTTCGCCGCCGGCGCCGCCCTGCCTCTCATCCCCTTCCTCGCAGGCCTCGCCGGCGCGCGCGCCATCGCCGCCGTGGCCGGGGTCACGCTCACGGCTCTGTTCGCCGTCGGCCTGGGACTGTCGCTGTTCACCGGGCGCGATGCGCTGCGCGGCGCGCTGCGCATGGTGCTGATCGGCGGCGGCGCGGGGGCGCTGAGCTTCCTCGTCGGGCGGGCCCTCGGGGTCGTGATCGGCTGACGGGCTCACCTCGCTTAGGGCTTGAAAACCTGTGCCACGGCCCCACGCTGGCGAGGTGTAGGCCGTAACGGTACAGTGCCGTGGCCGAATCGCTTTAGCCTCAACCCCTTACCTTCACCCAAGGTTCATAACCGCCATGAAGCGCATCGTGTTGTTCCTCGCGACCAACCTCGCGGTGGTCCTGGTGCTGTCGGTCGTAGCCCACCTGCTCGGGCTCGACGCCTGGCTGGCCGTGCACGGCAGCAGTCTCGGGGGCCTGCTGGTGTTCGCGGCGTTCTTCGGCTTCGCCGGCTCGTTCATCTCGCTCGCCATGTCCAAGTGGATGGCGAAGATGACCATGGGGGTGCGAGTCATTGAGCCCCCGGGCGATGCCACCGAGCAATGGCTGCTCTCCGTGGTGGAGCATCACGCCCGCGCCGTGGGCGTCGGCATGCCCGAAGTCGGGATCTTCGACTCCCCGGAACCGAACGCCTTCGCCACCGGCGCCAGCCGTAACGCCGCGCTGGTCGCGGTGAGCAGCGGGCTGCTGCAGCGCATGAAGCGCCAGGAGATCGAGGCGGTGCTCGGCCACGAGATGACGCACGTCGCCAACGGCGACATGGTGACCCTGACGCTCGTGCAGGGCGTGGTCAACACCTTCGTGATCTTCCTGTCGCGGGTCATCGGCAACATCATCGACCGCGCCGTGTTCCGCTCCGACGATGGCCGCGGCGTCGCCTCCTTCGTCACCATCATTGTCCTGCAGCTGTTGCTCGGGATCCTCGCCAACATGATCGTCATGTGGTTCTCAAGGCGGCGCGAGTTCCGTGCCGACCGCGGCGGCGCGCAGCTCGCCGGCACCGGCAACATGATCGCCGCGCTCGAGGGGCTGAAGCGGGTGCACGAGCCGCTGCCCTCGCAGCAGTTCTCGGCCTTCGGAATCGCCGGCGGCGGGGGCGGCCTCACGCGCCTGTTCATGAGCCACCCGCCGCTCGATGAGCGCATCGCCGCGCTGCGCGCCCTCGGCAGTCCGTTGGGCACCCATTGACGGCCGACGCCGCGGGCTTCAGCGCTCAAGTGCGCGAGCTCCTCGGCGCCGACGCAGTGCTCACTGCGGCGGCGGACTGCGCGCCCTTCCTCACCGATCATCGCCGGCTCTATCAGGGCGCGGCGCTGGCCGTGGCGCTGCCGCGCTCGGTCGCGCAGGTCTCGCAGCTGCTGGCGTTGTGCCACGCGCAGCGCGTGGGCGTCGTGCCGCACGGCGGCAACACCAGCTACTGCGGCGGCGCGACCGCGGATGAGTCCGGGCGACAGCTGGTGCTGTCGCTCCAGCGCCTGAACCGCATCCGCAGTCTCGATGCCGCGAACTACTCGCTCATTGCCGAGGCCGGCTGTGTGCTCGCGCAGGTGCAACGCGCGGCGGACGAAGCCGACCGCTGCTTCCCGCTCAGCCTCGGCTCGGAGGGCAGCTGCCAGATCGGCGGCAATCTCTCGACCAACGCCGGCGGCCTGAGCGTGCTGCGTTACGGCATGATGCGCGACCTGGTTCTCGGGCTCGAGGTGGTGCTGGCCGACGGCCGCGTACTGCCGGCGCTGTCGGGGCTGCGCAAGGACAACACCGGCTACGACGTGCGCTCGCTGTTCCTGGGCGCGGAAGGCACCCTGGGAGTCATCACCGCCGCAAGCCTCAGGCTCTTCCCGAAGATCCGCGCCCGCGCCACGGCGCTCGCCGCCGTCCCCGAGGTGCGGGCGGCGGTTGAGCTGCTGGCGCGGCTGCGCGACGCCAGCAGCGATCGCGTGAGCTCCTTCGAGCTCATTCCCCGCATCGGCATCGAGCTCACCACGCGGCACATCGCGGGCGTGAGCGACCCGCTCGACCGGCCGTACCCGTGGTACGCGCTGTGCGAGCTCGCTGCCAGCCGGGCCGCGGACCCGCTCGATGCGCTGCTGGAGGAAGCGCTCGGCAGCGCCCTCACCGAGGGCGTGGTGCTGGACGCGGCGGTGGCACGCAGCGAGCGCGAGCGCGCCGCGCTGTGGAAGCTGCGCGAGAGCATCCCCGAGGCGCAGCGCCTGCACGGCGCGGGCCTGAAGCACGACGTCTCGGTTCCGGTCGCGGCGCTGGCGGAGTTCGTGACGCGCGCCTCGCAGTGGGTGAGCTCCAACGTTCCGGACGGGCTGCTCATCGCCTACGGCCATGCGGGCGACGGCAACCTGCACTTCAACCTGAGCGCCGCGCCCGGGGCGCAGCGCGAACGCTTCCTGGCGCGCGAGGAGCCGGTACGGCGCGCGATCCACGACCTGGTGAGCGAGTTCGGCGGCAGCTTCAGCGCCGAGCACGGCATCGGGCGACTCAAGGTGGGCGAGCTCGAGCGCTACACGTCCCCGGTCGAGCTCGCGCTCATGCGCGCCGTGAAGCGCGCGTTCGACCCGCACGGCATCATGAATCCGGGCAAGGTCCTGCGCGACCAATGAAGGAGCCACGGATGGTCTACGCCCGCGTGGCAGGCTGCGCGTTGCTGCTCGGCGGCCTGGCGGCCTGCAGCCGGCACGGCCCCGCAGGCGCGGCGCCCGCGGCCGCCGGCGCGGACCAGGGTCCGCGTATCGCCATGTCCGCCGACAACGTGCACATCGACTACCGCATCTACGGACACGGTGACCCCGCCGTGGTGCTGGTGCACGGCTGGGCGAGCGATGCCAACTACTGGAACGCACAGCTGGAGGCTCTCGAGGGGCGCTACACGGTGGTGGCGCTGAACCTCGCCGGCCACGGCGCATCCGGCAGCAACCGCAGCGACTGGTCGATTGCCAACTACGCGCAGGACGTCGCGGCGGTGGCGCGCCAGATCCCCAACTCACGCCTGGTGCTGGTCGGGCACTCCATGGGAGCCGCGGTGTCGCTCGCGGCGACTCCGTTGATCGGTACGCGCGTGATCGGCGTGATCGCGGTCGAGGCGCTGCGCTCGGTCGGGCTGCCGCCGCTTAGCTCCGCCGAGATCGAGCAGCGCGTCGCACCGTTTCGCGCCGACTTCGTAGCCGAGACGCGCAAGCTGGTCGCCGGCTCGCTGTTCACCCGGGACGCCAACCCGGCACTGGTGCAGAAGGTGGCCTACGACATGTCACTCGAGCCCCCCGCGATCGCCATCGCGAGCATGCGCGCGCTTCTGTCGATGGATTTCGCGGCGGTGCTGCCCGGCGTTCACGTGCCGGTGTTCGCCATCAACTCCGATCTGCTGCCGACGGACGCCGCGCGCATCCGCAAGTCCCTTCCGGACTTCACCCTCGACGTGCTCGACCACAGCGGCCACTTCCTCATGCTGGAAGCGCCGGCGCGCTTCAACCCACTGCTGCTGAAAGACCTCGAAGCTCTCAGCGCACGCGCCGCTCACTGAGTGAGCTCGTCCGAGTCCGGTACCATCGCGCCGCAACGCACTTCGAGCCAGCCCAGCTCGAGCGCGATCTGCTGGGCGCCCATCTGCGCCCACGCGGTCGCGAAGGGTGTGTCGTGGCCCTGCTCCTGCAGCAGCAGGATGAGAGCATCGCGGTCCAGGGCGAACGGCCAGTCGCGACCGTGCAGCGTCAGCTCGAGCGCGCGTCCGTCGGGGGTCACGAAGCGGCTGTGTCCGCCTTCCTCATACACGTCGAGGGTCACGAGCGGGCGCAGATCGCGCGCGGCTCCGCTGGCGGACCAGGCGACGCGACAGGCGTACAGGCGCGCCTCATTGGGCTCGAAGCGGTTGAAGCCGATCACCTCCTCCTGCAACTCACCGTCGCTCTGGCGTACCGTCCGCCGGCGGTACCAGTACAGCTCCTGGCTGATGACCAGCTGGTAATCGAGGTAGCGCGAGTCGCCGCGTCCGCCATCCAGGCAGTGGTGCCCGAGCGTGCCGCCCTGAAACTGGTCGCCGGCCCGCGTCAGAGTCAGATCACACCCCGCAGAGGCAACCAGGTCGCGCCACGCGAGCCGCGCGAGCAGCGGCGGGCGGTAGCTGAGATGCATCCAGTGGCGCGGGCGCGCGAAGCTGAACAGTCGCACCCGCACCGCATGCGCCGGCGTGCCTGCCGGCTCGAGCGCGAGCAGCAGCTGGCGGCGCGGGTCCTCGGGATCGTCCTCGAGAAACTCCTCCAGATACAGCACGTGCGCGCCGAGCCAGGCGACGCTCACCGGGGCGACGATGGTGCGCACGCGCTGCTCGCTCGCTTGCGGCCACAGCGCAGCGCCGCGGTCGACGCTCATCACCACCTGCTCGCTGGAGTCGCGCACCCCGGACCACAGTCGCTGCAGGGCCTCGACATCAGCACCATCCGCCGCCGCCGCCGCGGCGAGCAACATTCCCGGGAGCGCAGCCATGACTGTGACGGTCCGTGGGCTTCGGCTCAGGACTCCTTCCTGCTGCGGACCAGACCCTCCTGGGCCGCGCTCGCCACCAGCCGGCCATCGCGCGCGAACACGCTGGCACGGGCGAAGCCGCGTGCGCCGGAGGCGCTCGGGCTCTCCATGGCGTACAGCAGCCAGTCATCCACGCGCAGCGCGCGGTGAAACCACAGGGCGTGATCGATGCTGGCCATCACCAGGGTGGGTTTCAGAAACGAGGTGCCGTGCGGCAGGGTCGCGGTATCGAGCAGGAAGAAGTCCGACACGTACGCCAGCAGCCGCCGGTGCAGCATCTCATCGTCCGCCAGGGCATCGACGGCGCGGAACCAGATCTGGCGCTCGGGAGCTGCGGGCTGCGGGTGCAGGTAATCGATCCTCTGCACCATGCGGAATTCAAATGGCCGCGGCTGCTCGAACAGGCGCCGCACCCGCTCCGGCAGGCGCGCCAGCAGCTCGGCCGGCGGACCGCTCGTGTGCGCGAGGCGCTCCGGCGGCGGCACCGCCGGCATGCGGATCTGGTGATCGAAGCCCGTCTCGGTCGCCTGGAACGAGGCGGCCATGTTGAAAATCTGCTGTCCGTGCTGGATGGCCACCACGCGACGGTTGGCGAAACTGTGCCCGTCGAGACTGCGATCGACCTGATAGACGATGGGCGCGTTGCAGTCGCCGCGGCGCAGGAAATACGCGTGCAGCGAGTGCACCACGCGTCCCTCGACGGTGGCCGCTGCGGCGCTCAGCGCCTGCCCCAGCACCTGCCCGCCAAACACCTGCGGAGCCCCGATGTCGCGGCTCTCGCCGCGGAACAGATTGACCTCGAGCTGCTCGAGCTCGAGCAGCGCCAGCAGATCGGCCAGGCGTTGATCCATGGGGCGGCGTGCGCTTCTCTATCAGCCGAACTTGAAGGCGCCGTGCATCAGCGCATTATGGCCGGGGAAGGTGCACAGGTACTGGTAGGCGCCGCCTTTCTTGAGGATCGACGTCGCAAACGTCACGCTGGTGGTCTCGCCGCCGCCGATGGTCTTGGTGCGCGCGAGCACGCGCTTGTCATCCGGCGCCACGTAGTCACTCGCCAGCCCCGCGCCCAGGCCCGCGGTGGCTACCGCGGCCAGGTCGGCCGCGTTCACCAGCACCCAGTTGTGCCCCATCGCTTCCCTGGGAAGCTTGCCGGTGTGGTGCAGCGTGACGGTGACCTGCTTGCAGGTCGCGGGCGCGCTGAGCTCCGGCTTGTCGTACTGCATCAGGTCGTTGCCGCTGATCTCGAGCTTGCACGGGTCGGCCGCGTGTGCGCACGGGGCCGCGGCGAGTGCGCCGAGCACGGCGGCGGTGGCGAGGGTGTTTCGCATCAAGGTCATGGCGTCCTCCTTCAGGGGCGACATCAGTCCGGCACTCCCAGGCGCTTGTGCATCACCGGGCTGGTGGTGGTGTACTGCAGGAACTGTTTCTTTTGCGGATACAGATGATGCTGGATCGCGAACGCGGCCAGAGCCGCCTCGTGGAACCCGGACAGGATCAGCTTCTTCTTTCCCGGGTAAGTGTTGATGTCACCCACCGCGAATACTCCCGGCAGGCTGGTCTGGAACTTCTCGGTGTCGACCGTCAGCGCCTTGCGCTCCAGCGCCAGGCCCCACTCCGCGATCGGTCCGAGCTTCGGGTGCAGGCCGAAGAACACCAGCAGCTGCTCGGCCGCCAGCCCGTGGAGCGCGCCGTCGGGGCTGCGGATGGTGACGCCGCGCAGCGCGCCGTCCCTGACGATCAGTGAGTGCGGCTGCGCCTCGAAGCAGCGCATGCGCGCGGCCGCCACCTGCTCCTGCATCCGCGCGACCGAGGCGGGCGCGGCGCGGAACTCGTGCCGGCGATGCACCAGCACCAGGCTCGCGGCCCGTGGCAGCAGCTCGAGCGTCCAGTCGAGCGCCGAGTCGCCGCCGCCGAAGATCACCAGATGCTTGCCCGCCAGCTCGGCCGCATTTTGCACCCGGTATCGGATGGTGCTGCCTTCGAACGCGTCCGCGCCCTCCACTCCGATGCGCCGCGGCTGAAACGAGCCGACGCCCGCCGCGATCACCACGGTGCCGGCGTCGAAGCTGACGCCGCCCGCGGTGCGCAGGTGGAAGCGCCCGGTTTCGCGTCGCGCGAACTGCACTACCTCGTGGCCGAGGTGCAGCTGCGGATTGAAGGGCCGGATCTGTTGCATGAGCCGGTCGACCAGCTCCTGGGCGCCGCACACCGGCAACGCCGGAATGTCGTAGATCGGCTTGTCGGGGTACAGCTCCGCGCACTGTCCGCCGGGATGGCGCAGCGAATCCACCACCTGGGCGCCGATCCCGAGCAGCCCCAGCTCGAACACCTGGAACAGCCCGCAGGGACCCGCCCCGATGACGACGACCTCGGTGGTGATGGCCGCGGTGGAGGTGGCCTGGGTCGGAATCTGGCTCAAGGCGCTCGCTTTCACAGGCAGTTGCGGCCAGGCATTGTAGAGGGTCTGCCGCCCCCTCGCATGAGGCCTACCCCGGAAGAGGCGCAAAGGGTGCGCGCCGCTGGCGGCCGGCCGTATAGTACGGGTGGCGCGCGCAGTGCGCGCGCCAACTCGGCCCGCCCGCTCGTTCGCGGGACGCTCCGCTGCGGGGGTGCGATGATCAGGCTCAGCGTCAACGGCAAGGACACCGACGTCGATGTCGATCCCGACATGCCGTTGCTGTGGGTGCTGCGCGACACGCTGAGCCTGACCGGCACCAAGTTCGGCTGCGGCATGGCCTTGTGCGGTGCGTGCACCGTACACCTGGACGGACAGCCCATCCGCTCGTGCGTCACGCGCGTGAGCGCCGTCGGCGCGCGGCCTGTGACCACCATCGAGGGCCTGTCGCCGGATCGCAGCCATCCGGTACAAAAGGCCTGGATCGAGCTGGATGTTCCGCAATGCGGCTATTGTCAGTCCGGTCAGATCATGTCGGCGGCGGCGCTGCTGGCGCACACCGCGGAGCCATCGGATGCCGACATCGACGCGGCGATGTCCGGCAATCTGTGCCGCTGCGGCACCTATCAGCGCATTCGCGCCGCGATCCATCGCGCCGCGCAACTGAAAGCCGGCGGCTGATCTGCGGCACCGAAGTGTCCGCCGCAATTCTCACAAGCTAAGGGGAACCGCCTTGACGTCGAACGCCGAACTGCATGCCCGCCGCCAGCAAGCCGTGCCGCGCGGCGTCACCAACTCGCTCGCGGTGTACGCCGAGCGTGCCTCCAACGCCGAGATCTGGGACGTCGAGGGCCGGCGCTATATCGACTTCGCCAGCGGCATCTCGGTACTCAACACCGGCCACCTGCACCCGAAGGTGCAGCAGGCGGTCGCACGGCAGCTGGAAAACCTCATGCATGCCTGCTTTCAGGTGACGCCCTACGAGAGCTACATCGCCCTCGCCGAGCAGTTGAACGCGCTCGCCCCGGGCGCCAGTCCCAAGAAGACCATATTCCTGACCACCGGCGCGGAGGCGGTCGAGAACGCCATCAAGATCGCGCGCTTCCATACCAGGCGCTCGGCCGTGATCGCGTTCTCGGGCAGCTTCCACGGCCGCACGCTCGCATGCGTGAGTCTCACCGGCAAGGTGCATCCCTACAAGGCCGGCTTTGGGCCGATGCTGCCGGAGGTCTATCACCTGCCCTACCCGATGCCGTATCACGGCGTCACGCTCGAGCATTCGCTGCAGGCGCTCGAGCAGCTGTTCAAGGCGGACGTGGACCCGGCGCGCGTGGCGGCGATCATCATCGAGCCGGTGCTGGGGGAAGGCGGGTTCTACGCGGCGCCGTCGGAGTTTCTGCGACGGCTGCGCAGCCTGTGCGACAGCCACGGCATCGTCCTGATCGCCGACGAGATCCAGAGCGGCTTTGGCCGCACCGGACGCATGTTCGCCATCGAGCACTCGGGCGTCGAGCCGGATCTGATCACCATCGCGAAGAGCGTGGCCGGCGGGGTACCGCTGTCAGCCGTGACCGGCAAGGCCGACATCATGGACGCGCCGGGCCCGGGCGGGCTGGGGGGCACGTTCGCCGGCTCCCCGCTCGGCTGCGCCGCGGGGCTGGCGGTGCTCGCGGTAATGCGCGAGGAGCAGCTGCTGAAACGCGCGCAGGACATCGGGCGCTTCATGAGCTCGCGCCTGAAGGGGCTGCAGGTGCGCTTTCCGTGTGTGGGCGACGTGCGCGCGCTCGGCGCCATGGTGGCCGTCGAGCTGGTGAAGAACTCGCGCGCCGATGCGCCGGATGCGGATCTCACCAGGGCGCTGGTGCAGGCCGCCGGCCGGCGCGGGCTGGTGATTCTCTCCTGCGGCGTCTACTCCAACGTGATCCGCTTCCTCGCGCCGCTGACGATCTCCGACACACACCTGAAGGAAGGCTGCCACCTGTTCGAGCTGGCGCTGGAGGAGGTGGCGGGCGCGGGGTTGAAAGCGAGCGCCGCGGTCTGATTCGCCCCCGCGCTGACTGCGCGGGCGCCGCGCCCTCACGCGCGGCCGGCGTTGGCGTCGGTCGGCGTGTGGAAGTACTCGCTCTCGGAAGCTAACTGCCCGAGGAGGCGGTTGAGTTCCGCCATGCGGCCCTGGGCGGTACTGATGGGCATGCAGTCCTGGCAGCGCGGATCGCCGCACGGTTGACGCGAATACAACCAGTATTGGATCGCGCCGGCGAGCAACCCGTCGGCGATGTCCCAAAGGTCGGCGTCCTTATCCTTGTCTGCGATCCGGTTGCCCAGATCGACCGCCTTCGAAAAGGCTGCGTCAAAGGTATCAGCAAGCTCGCTCATGCTCTTCGGCCGCCCTTCATCGTTGGCGCCTAGTATATGGCAAAGAACGTGACGACCGACACGCAGCACCCCGTCCGGGCCTGATCCCGCACCCCCGTTTGCAGCCGCGCGTGTGCTTTATGCGATGCCGTCCACGGAAGCGCGGCGACTGGCGCGCGCATCATGCGGCGGTTGCATTGAGTGTGAAGCACGTCCGCATCTGCCGACAGCGGCTTATGTCCTATGCATAAACCGATCGCTGAAACCGTCCCGCCGCCCGCGCCACGCGTAGCGCGCGGCTGGCGCTTGCGCGGCCCGCGACTCGGGATCGGCCGGCGCCTCGGTCTGGGCCTTGCCGCGGTCACGACCGTGCTGGTGCTCGGGGAGATGCTCGCCGCGCGCACCACCCGCGAGGCGCTCGCGGCGGTTCGCAGCATGCAGAACGAGGACGAGCCGCTCGCCAACAGCGCCAACGCCGTGCTGGAAAAACTCCTCGCCTACGATCGCGCGGTCGATGAGGACATGCAGGCGCACGGCCCGGACGATTTCGGCGCCATCATTCAGGCCGGCGGCGCGCTCGAAGCGGCGGTCGCCGACTACTTCGGCAGTTCGCCGCCGGCGCCGGTCACCGCGGACGGCACCGCCCTGCGCCTGCAGCTCACCCGCCACATCGCCAACGCGCGCGAGCTCGCCAGCCGCGCCGCGCAGCGCGCGCAGTGGGTCGCGGAGCGCCAGGCGGCTCTCAACCAGGTCTACCAGCGCATCGCCTCCGCTGGCGGCTCGGGACTGGCCATCAACGGCACACAGGTGGTGGCGCGGCGCTCGCTGGCCGAGCTCGCGTCGGCCATCAACACCGTACGCGGCAACGTCGCCGCCTCCGGCGAGACCGCGCGGCGCGAGCGCGACTTCAGGACGGTGCTGAATGCGCATTCCGCGGAGTTCGAGAGCTCCCCCGGCCGGGCCTGGCTCGGCCTGGTGCGGCAGGACTTCGCGCAGGCCGCGCGCCTGCGGCGCGAGATCGGCCGCTATGACGCGCAGAGCGGGCCGCAATGGCACGGCCTGCGCGAGGACAGCGCCGCCCTCACCCTCGGCGTGCAGCAGCAGTTGCAGATGCCCGCGCGCCTCGGCCTGGTGCGGGCGGCGCAGCACGCCGCCACGGCGGCCGAAGAGGCCGAACAGACACTGAGGAAAACCGCGGCCGCGGTGTTGGGGCTGGTGCTGCTGGTGTCGCTCATGCTGGCGGTGAGCATCAGCGTGCCGGTGCGCCGCCTGACCGCGGCCACGCGGCGGCTCGCGGGCGGCGACCGCGCTGCACGTGCGCCGCGCGGCGGCTCGGCCGAAGTCGATGAGCTCGCCGAATCCTTCAACACCATGGCCGACCGCATCGCGCACGCCGAGGCGGAGCTGCGCGCTCACCAGGCGCAGCTCGAGCGTCACGTCGCCGAGCGCACCCAGCAGCTCCATCACCTCGCGCACCACGATCCGCTGACGCAGCTGCCCAACCGCCGCACGCTGTCGGCGCGCCTGGCGAGCGCCCTGGCGCGCGCCGGAACGCAGCAGCGCGTGGCGCTGCTGTTCGTGGACGTGGACAACTTCAAGTCGATCAACGATACGCTCGGTCACAGCTTTGGCGATCGGGTGCTGCAGCACATCGCCGAGCGCCTGCACGCCGCCACCGGGGCCACGGGCCTGCTGGCGCGCCTGGGAGGCGACGAGTTCACGGTGCTGCTCGAGGATGTGCGATCGAGCGATGAGGTCGAGAGCCGCGCGGCACAGATCGTCGCGACGCTGCAGGAGCCGCTCATTGTCGACGGCCGCGCGCTCACGACCAGCGCCAGCGTCGGCGCGAGCCTGTACCCCGATCACGCGGCGGACGCGGAAGGGCTGCTGCGCGCAGCGGACGTGGCGCTGTTTCGCGCCAAGGAGCTGGGACGCAACCGCTTCGCCCTCTACAGTCCGGCGCTCTACGACGCCGCGGCGCAGCGTTTTCGGCTCGAGCAGTCGCTGCGCCGCGCGGTCCAGGCCGGCGACCTGCTGCTCATGTACCAGCCCCAGGTCGCGCTGCACAGCCTCGAGTCGACGGGCGTTGAGGCGCTGCTGCGCTGGCGTAAATCCGACGGCCGCATCGCCACCGCCACCGAGTTCATCCACGTGGCCGAGAATACCGGCCTCATTCACGATCTGACCGACTGGATATTGCACACGGCGGCTTCGACCGCCGCGGCGTGGCGCGCGCAAGGCTGGCACCGCGCCAGCGTGGCGATCAACGTGTCGCCGCCGCAGTTCTTCGAGAGCGATTTCGTGGATCGCGTGGCGCGCACCCTGGCAGACACCGGGCTGCCGGCGAGCGCGCTCGAGCTGGAGATCACCGAGACGGTCTTTCAGACCGGCCCCGCCATCGTCGAGTCGCTGCGCCGGCTGCGTGCGCTGGGCGTGGCGAT
>WNGI01001477.1_pt1 | contig 22080 bp, 19 predicted proteins | sample 5400621 | NCBI WGS metagenome assembly WNGI01 (sample SAMN13153374, study PRJNA577476) | soil metagenome | isolation source: 20 cm soil or saprolite under Garry oak tree replicate 1 | place: USA:California | collected 2016-06-15
GTTCGGCGCCCTCGGCGAGACGCGCTATAGCGTTGGAACCCCTGCCCGCCTTTCTGTTGAAGATCGCCACCGCAAACCCGTGGCGAGGAGAACGCCCTGGGATGACCTGCATCATCATCCGTCGGCCTTATGCCCATCTCGAAGACGAGGTTCGACGCGTTTTCGCCGGACGGGAGGACGTCAAGGTCGTCGTGGACCGGCGCTCGGGTGAGCGGCGGGCGACCCAACAGCCGGTCAGCGTCGAGCGACGCCGCGCCGATCGGCGAAGGGCGAAGGAAGAGCTTGTCGAAGTGCTCATTGTCGAAGGCACCGCTGGCCCGAGGCTGCTCGACCAAGCTTGAGGACTTTCCCCGGTTCGATTTGGGTCTCCACCTCATTGCTCGGGCCGGGCTTCGTTCCTACCCTTGGGTCCGTTACAGCGAAATCTAGCGATCCGGCGCGGCTCTCGCGCAGCGAGAACTGAAGCGGTGAGAGGCGATGAGATGAGCCAGGAGCTTCTGGTCGCCGACGATGATCCGAGAGTGGCCAAGATGCTCAGAGAATACCTGGAACGTCTGGGCCTCATCGTTCGTGCGACGAGCAGCGCTCAGGTAGCCCGGCAGTGGCTCCGGGAAACTGGCGAGCCGGTGATCCTCGATGGGTCGGTCCTCGGGGACATGGGCATTTCGCTCAGGGAGCTCCCAACAACGCGCGTGATCATCTGGTCAGGAGATCCGAGGCTGGTTCGTGAAGCCCGACATCTTGGCTTGAGGGCCTTCTGCAAAGGTGATCTGCAGGATTTCCAGGGACTCTTGCAGGGTGTCGCAGACCGGAATTTCGTGAGTGTTCCGGCGGAATAGACGCTGGAGACGCGCCTCGCCCTCAGGGGCCACTAGGTTGCCTGAGCCGGCGCGGCAAACCGTGCCTCCTGAGGGTTAGGACGGTTTGGCTACGAAGAAGTGCGATGTCGCTGTGCGGTTTTCGGGCTCCGGAGAGCGGGGCAGAAACCGAAGGGGGCGAAGCCTTGCCGACGCCTGAGCTTAGGGCGGTGACGCGATGAGTGAGACGGCTCTCCTGACTGGCGCCACGGACGCCGGCACCGACGGCAACGAATCGCCGGGCACGCCGTGGCACGTTCTCTGGACGCGGAGTCACTACGAGCAGCTCGTGTACGAGCAGTTGATCGCCAAGGCCTTCCATCCCTTTCTTCCCACGATCGAAGTCTGGTCGCGTCGCGGCGGCCTCCGACACCGGATCCACATTCCGATGTTCCCCGGCTACCTCTTCCTCCACGATGCGCTGGACAAGTACAGCGACGTCGAGGTCCGCAAGGCGCGGGGGCTCGTGAGCATCCTCGGCGAGCGATGGGACCAGCGGGCGGTGGTTCCTGAGGAGGAAATCGAGGCGATCCGACGCGTGGTGAGTGCCCGTCTTCCGGCGCTGCTCCACCCCTATCTGAAGGAGGGCCAGCGGGTGCGAATCCTCCGCGGGCCGATGGCCGACGTCGAAGGCATTCTTGTGCGCACCAAGCCGAATAAAGGGCTCCTCGTGCTCTCGGTCGAACTTCTCCAGCGGAGCGTGGCGGTGGAGGTCGACTGCACGCTGGCGGTCCCGGCGTAGACGCCGAGCGTGGGGTGACGATTCAAGGCCCCATGAGGGACAACATTTCTGAGATCCTCGAGCGGGTCCTCGACCGGGGCATCGTCATCGAATGGTGGGGCCGGATATCGCTCGCCGGGATCGGCCTGGTGACGGCCGTCGCCGACGTCGTCGTCACGTCGCTCGACACGTACCTCAGGTACGCCAACGCGTTGAACGAGGTTGCTCCGATGCCGGCGCGGTCGGTCGAGGGCCGAATCGGCCGATCTCAAGGCGCCGGGCACCGGGCCGCAGTCCGGATCGTGCGCGAGGCCTTTGCCGCGTGGAATGGTCACGAGGTCGACCGCTACGCCGCGCTGCTGGACGATGGCTACATCAGCGAGACGCACCGACGTTCACCGCCGCTCCGTGGCCGTGAGGCCGCCCGCCACGCCATGAGGGCGTCCTTCAAGGTGCTTCCGGACCTTCACTTCACCATCGAAGGCACGCTTGCCGCAGGGGACGACGTGCTCGTGAGTTGGCTGGCCACCGGGACGCCTCGCGACGAATACAGTGGCGCTCCTCTGACCGCACGGCCATTGCAGGTTCCCGGCTGTACGGTCACTCGACTCCGAGACGGGAAAATCGCCCACACCTGGAACTACTGGGATACCGACGAGATTCTGGGGGCGCTGCGGGCAACGGCGGAACGAGGCAACGATGGCCCGCAAGCTGATCATCGTGGCCCGGCAGCATGGTGACCTGTACCACTATCTGCGCAAGCGGTTCGCCGAGCGACGTATCGAGGTGATCTTGGATCGTCGGCTCGGGGAGCGCCGACGGCAAACGGTCGCCGTGGCGGCGGAGCGCCGGCGTCGGGATCGTCGGTCGCGGCGGGACATCGACGCGCGGCTCCACTCGCGATCGCACGCAATCGTGACCTTTCCGTATAGATCCCGAGTCACCCCCGCGGAAGGAGAGGGCAGCGGTCGGCCATGACGTTCAGGAACCTCAGCGATCCGTCAGAAGAACGTGCCAGCAGAGCGATGTCCGACATCGTAGAAACCCGGGACCCACGTGAGCGATTCGGTCGGGCCGGACTGTACCCGGCCGACCTGGACCCCACCGAGGACTCGTCCGTGGGTCGGCTTCTTCCGGGAGCCCGCCGCAGCCGCGAGCGGCAGCTTTCTCGCGTCGTGGCCCTGGGCGGTGGGAGCGGGTTACCCGTGGTTCTGAGAGGGCTGCGCCGGCATCTGCCCCCGGAGTGCCGGATCACGGCGGTGGTCACAGCGGCGGACGATGGCGGGAGCTCCGGAGTCCTGCGCGAGCAGTACGGCGTCCTTCCGCCGGGAGACATCCGGAACTGTCTCATCGCGCTGGCCCGCGTGGCGCCGGAAGTGCTGGCGGCGCTTCAGTACCGATTTGACGGGGGCTCGGGTGCGGCGCATCCCGTGGGCAATCTCCTCCTGACCGCCCTCGACATGGTCGCCGCCGACGAGGTGACGGCGATCCGCCTCGCCGCGAGCCTGTTGGGGGTGCGGGACGTCGTGCTGCCAGCCACCACCACACGCGTTCACCTCGTGGCGAAACTCGGCGACGGTCGTCAGGTTCGCGGGGAGTCGCAGATTCCCCGGAGCGGAGTGCCTATCGCGCGCCTCAGAATCGACCCTCCCGATGCGTGCCCCGCGCCAGGAGTACTCGAGGCCCTGCGGACGGCGGACGCTGTGATCCTCGGTCCGGGGAGCCTGTACACCAGCATCCTCGCTACGCTGGTCGTTCCCGGCATGGTCGAGGCGGTTGCGGCGGCGCCCGGGGCGAGGATTCTTGTTTGCAACCTGATGACCGAGCCGGGAGAGACGGACGGCCACGGCGTGGCCGCCCACCTCGACGCACTGGCCGCCCACGGCTTACCCCGCCATACCTTCGATTACGTCGTCGTCAACACGGGTCCGGTGCCCATGAAGGTCCGAGCGCGTTACAGCGCCGAGGGCGCGGAGCCGGTGAGGGTCGACTTCGCGCCGTCCGCGGGTCCGCCGCTGGTGGTTGCCGATGACCTCATCGATCCCGGTCCCGTCGTTCGACACGCCGCCGATAAGCTCGGGCCGCTCCTCTGTACGCTGGCGGCGGGCCACTCACCCCGGGAACGCGGGGGTGATCGTGACACCGGTGCGTGAATGATCGCGGTGACACACCAGTCCGTGCGCGTGAGGTACACCATGAAAACTCTCAGCGTCGGTCTCCTCCTGGCCATCGCTGGTGGCCTGTCAATGTCCTCGGGTCAGTCGGGGGCACCGCCATCCCCACAAATGAATGCGACGGGGGCGAATCCCGAGCCGGTGGCTGTGGACGCGGCGGTGGCTTCTCCCCGACCGTCCCGTCGTGTGGCGCGCAGGCTCGACGCCAGCGACAGGGATTCAGTGCTCGGAATCGTGCTGCTGATCACGCTGCAGCAGGGCGTCCCCGCCCGCTGAATCCACAACCTCTATGACCTTCGCGTCGTCCGGAGTTTCGCCCGGTTCGTCCCTTCATCTCGGGTTGATCCTGCTCGCGGGCTTCTCCCTCCTTCTCCTGGCGAACAGGATTGCCGGGGGCCGGTTCATCCGGAGGGGGCCGCTCGACGCGGTTTCTCATGTTCTTAACCATCGCCGCCCGTTTCTAGAGCGCGTGTTGATCCTGGGGACGAGCCCCCTGGCCAGCAAGTTGATCGAGGAGATCGAGGCCCAGGCGCACCCTCGGTTCACCATCGTTGGCGTGGTCGGAGAAGAGGCGGGTCTCTGCGAACTGCCGTTCCTTTACTTCCCGGGGGGCCCACTCGAGCAACTCGGCAAGATCGTCGACCTGGTCCGGCCTCATCGGATCATCGTCGCGCTCGAGGGGCGGGGGCGGTGGCCCGTTGCTCAGCTCCTCGAGGCGCGGACGCGCGGAATCGTGGTCGAGGACGGCGTCGAGGTTTACGAGCGCCTTACGGGAAAGCTCGCCATCGAGTCGCTCACGTCGACCAATGTCATCTTCTCCCTGGACTGTCCGAAGTCCTGGATCTCCCTGGCGCTCGCCCGCGCCGTGAGCTTTCTCGCCGCCTTGGTCGGGCTCATCGGCCTCGCCCCCCTCTTCAGCCTGATTGCCCTGGCCATCAAGCTGGATTCCCGCGGGCCGCTGTTTTTCGTTCAGGAACGGCTCGGGCTGCGCGGGAAGCGTTTCAAGTTGATCAAGTTTCGCACCATGCATCCCGCGAGCTGCCGGACGTCCGAGTGGGTCCAGGACAACGGCCACCGGATCACCCGGGTGGGGAAGTGGCTCAGGAAGTTCCACCTCGATGAACTTCCTCAGTTCGTGAACATCGCCCGCGGCGACATGAATCTCGTGGGCCCCCGGCCCCATCCGGTCTCAAACTACGAGCTGCTTGCCCTGGTCGCTCGAAACACCCCGGAGAGCGGCGAAGACATCCCGTACTACTCCCTTCGCTTGATGGTTCGGCCGGGGCTCACGGGCTGGGCGCAGATCCGCTACGGCTACGCGAACAACGTCGACGAAGAAACGGAGAAATTGCGCTACGACCTCTACTACGTCAAGCACATGTCGCTCTGGTTCGATCTCCGCATCCTCTTCAACACCGTGAAGATCGTCGTCCTCGGCCGCAGGTCGACGACGGCTGCCATCTGGCCGGGCGCAGCGCGGGCGGAGCGGCCGTCCCCCAATCTCAATAGAGCGGCGTGACCAGATGAAGGCGTCCTCAACGCTGGCGCACCACCTGCGTGACCAGCGAGGGTTCCGGTTATGGTGGAAGAGTTGAGCGGACCACACGTAGGCTACCTCGGTCTGCTGAGGCGGATCGCCAGCCACTGGAGGCTCAGCCTCATCGTCTGTGTCGGTGTGGCCGCACCCGTCGCGGTCTGGGCCCTCCTGTTCCTCCCGAAGAGCTATGAGGCTGTCGCCGCCATCTTCATCGAGGATCCGAGGCGAGGGTCGGTGAGCACGCTCAGGGACTGGATGCCCGCTGGCGATGCGTCGTATCAGCAGGCCGTCCTGCGTAGCCGGTCGCTCGCCGCAGCCGTAGTAGACAACCTCCCTCAGGACAGCATGAACGAGTTGATCAGGCACGCCATGCACAGGGACTACGTCCTCGCCGGACAGAATCTGATCCGGCGGCTGCTCGGGCACGAACCGGTCGTCTTCAGCCCGCAGCAACGCGCCGTCCGAGAGCTCCTGACCGCTCGGGTACGCTTTGAGTCCCTGCCGTCGGGGGAGGTCGAAATCCGCGCGATTGCCTATCATCCGCAAGTCGCGAAGGACCTGGCGAACACCTACATTGAAGTCTTGCAGTCTCGGAGTCGGTCCCATATCCGGGACGAAGCGCGCGCGACCCGGCAGTTCATCGAGAACCTTCTGGCCCAGACGAAAGCCAACCTGCAAGAGGCCGAGGAGAGCCTGGCAAAGCACCAGCGGGGCGGTACGCTCAAGCTTCCCGAGCGGTCCTCGGTCGAGATGGCCCAGCTCGCCCAGCTCGAGAGCAATCTGGCGGATATCCAGGCCAGCGAGGAAATCGCCAAACGACGGCTGGCCGGTCTGAAGGGGGGAAAGGATTCAGCCGGGATGCCGGGCCGCGCTGCACGCCAGGCGCTCAGCGAGCGTCTGGCCGCCCTCGAGGCCAAGCTCGCGACCCTCGAGGAGAAATACGCATCCGAACATCCCCTGGTCAAATCCACCCAGGCCGAGATCAACGAGCTGAAGACTGCCCTGGCGGCGCCTCCGTCGATTTCGCCGGGAGGCCGGTCGGCCATTCGGCTGACGCTGGGCCCGGCCGATCAGGCCGCGGTGGCCAAACAGGTCGCCGATGCCGAGGTGGAGCTGGCCTCCCTGCAAAACCGCGAGGACGTCCTCAAGCAGAGGATCGCCCGCCTGTCGAGCCGGCTATCGGCGCTGGGCGCGGAGGAGTGGGAGACCTCGAAAGTCCTGCGACGAGTGGAAACACACCGCTCTCTCTACGCCACGCTCAGCGAGAAGCTTGGCACCGCCCGGGTCCAGGAACAGGGCGAGGATCGGGGTCTCCGCGTGATCGATCGCGCCACCCTGCCGTTGGGCCCCAACAACGCGCCAGCGAAAAAGATCATCCTCCTGGGGATTCTGCTCGGGTTCGGCCTGGGCGTGGGCGTGGCCGGCGTCATCGAATACTTCAACCAGCCCATCGAGACCGAGGACGACGTCTTCGACGCGACGGGGCTTCCCGTGCTGGGGTGGCTGCCAACGATCGCCGGCCATCAGCCGACGACCGGTGTCGAGCGAGAGCCGCTGAACCTCGTCAATGGCTCGATCCCCGACACGCTGCCAGTTGAAGGATGTCGCTCCATCCGGACCTCCCTTGAGTCGCTCAACGGCTCGCGCAAGCTTCAGTCCATCATGCTGGCCAGCGCGGGGCCGAAGGAAGGAAAGTCCACGATCGTCCTGAACCTGGCCTGGGTGTTCTGGGAGCTGGGGCGTCGTCTCATCTTGATTGATGCCGATCTCCGCCGGCCTTCGTTGCATCGGGGGCTTCGATGCCCCCCTCAACCCGGCCTGGCGGACATGCTCACGGGCAACGTGCCCTGGCCCCGGGCGGGCCAGGGCATCCGGGAGGGCTTCGTGTTCTTGCCTGCAGGCTCCACCGGAACGGCCAAGCCCGGAGTCCTTCTGACCGTTGCGAAGCTCCGCGGCGCTCTCGAACTCCTCACCAGCCACGCAGACCTTGTCCTCTTCGACTCGGCTCCGGTCCTGGCCGTCGCCGACAATCTGATCCTGGCCTCTCTCGTGGATGGAGTCATCCTCGTCGTCCGGGCTGGCGAGACCCAGCGGCACGACCTCGTCCGCGCCAAGGATCTGCTGGAGAAGGCCGGCGCCTCGCTGCTGGGAGTCGTGCTCAACCAGGTCTCGCCACGCGAGACGCGCCGTTACTACGGCCGGTATGGGGACTACTACGGTTCCCGCGATGGGAATATCGAACCCTGGTGGCAGCGGTGTCGTTTCTGGGCGAATAAACGAACAGGAGTCCTGCGATGACTCAGCACAACGACTGGCTTCGACGAGTCGCTCTGGTCCTGATCCTGGGCGCCGTCACCACGATGCTGCTCCCGAGGGGTCCTGCCTGGAGCGACGGGGAGTATGTGATCGGTGACGACGACGTGTTGCACATCCAGGTGTGGGACTACAAGGAACTGGATCAGACCATGCCCGTTCGCCCCGACGGCAAGATCTCCTTTCCGCTGGTGGGCGAGATCCATGCCAGTGGGTTGACGTCCTCGCAGCTCGCCAAGCTCCTCACGACGCAGTTGAGCAAGTCGGTGAGAAATCCGAACGTCTCGGTGGTCGTCCGCGAGATCCGGAGCCTGCGTGTCTTCTTCGTCGGCCAGGTCGCCCGTCCCGGCGTCTATCCCATCAAGCCCGGCACGCCCGTGCTGCAGGCACTGACTCTCGCCGGTGGGGCGTCCGCCGGGGCGGACCTCTCCGCCGCGTACATCGTCCGCAACAACGAGCGGATTCCGCTCGATCTCAGGCGCCTCATTCAGGACGCGGACCTCTCTCAGAACATCCCCCTCCGCACCGACGACACCATCGTCGTCCCGGACGTCGTCGCTGGCGCGAATCCTCAGGAGATTCCGGAGCGGCGCATCTACGTCCTGGGACGGGTGCAGCGCCCCGGCATGTACACGATCCGCCAGGAGGTTCCGATCCTGCACGCGATCTTCCTCGCGGGCGGATTCGTCGAACCGGGAACCGCGGCGAGGCCTCAGGCGGGCGAGGGCGCGAGGCCATCAGGCGGCGAGGGCGATCGCGGCGATCTCAGCAACGCGTTCGTGATCCGCGGGAAGGAGCGCATCCCGGTGGACTTGCGGCGGCTCATCCAGAAGGGAGACCTCTCGCAGAACGTCATGATCCGCCACGAAGACATGATCGTCATTCCCGACCGAGGAGATCTCCAGAATTCGGTCTTCATCATGGGCGAGGTCCCGCGGCCTGGCTCCTATTCGCGGGCTGACGCGATGACGCTCATGAAACTCATCGCGCTGGCCGGCGGCTTCACGCAATTCGCCGCCCCCGGCCGGATCACCGTCATTCGAGAGAACGGGGTGGAGGGATCGAACGACGAGTCGAAAGACCGGCAGAAGGTCCGGCTCCAAATCAACGTGAACGCGATCCAGCGAGACCCCACGGCCAACCCGGACCCGTCCCTGCAGTCGGGTGACGTGGTCGTCGTGCCCCAGACGCTGTTCTAGACACGGCTGCGCGCCAGCGCCGCCCTTCGAGACCTCCATGGATCACGTAACCACACTGAACCAGCGCATCGAGGCGCGAACCGCCCGGCTCGCCATCGTCGGCCAGGGGTACGTGGGCCTCCCGGTCGCGGTCGAGTTCGCCGCGACGGGCTTCTCCGTCACTGGTCTCGACACTGACCCCGATCGGGTGGCTGCGCTCAGCTTCGGGCGGTCGTGCAGCCCCGATGTGACGAACACGGACCTGATGGCACTGCTGCGCGAGGGCCGGTATCAGGCCACCACCGACTTCGGCGTCCTCGAGCGGAGCGACGTCGTGATCATCTGTGTGCCCACGCCGCTTCGCAAGTCGAAGGATCCAGACATCGCTTGTGTGGTGGCCGCCGGCGAGGCGGTCGCCGCCCGGTTCCGCCCCGGGCAACTGGTGGTGCTCGAGAGCACCACCTATCCAGGGACCACCGATGAGCTGCTCCTCCCGATGTTCCGCGCGCGCAGGGCCAGAATCGGAGAGGACCTCTTCCTGGCGTTCTCACCTGAGCGGATCGATCCGGGGAACTCCATCTTCAAGGTCCGGGATATCCCCAAGGTGGTCGGCGGCGTCACGCCCGCCTGCACCCGCCTCGCCGCTGCCCTCTACAGCACAGTCGTCCCCCGCGTCCACGAGGTCTCGTCGCCGAAAGTCGCCGAGCTCGCCAAGCTCTACGAGAACGTCTTCAGGAACGTCAACATCGCGCTGGCCAACGAGTTCGCCCTCATGTGTCAGCGCCTGGAGGTCAGCACCAAGGAGGTTATCGACGCTGCCGCCACCAAGCCCTTCGGCTTCATGCCGTTCTACCCGGGACCGGGGATCGGCGGGCACTGCATTCCCGTCGATCCCCTGTACCTGTCCTGGAAGATGCGCCTCAACGGCTACGAGGCGCGCTTCATCGCGCTGGCCGACGATATCAACCGCGCGATGCCCGGGCACGTCGTGACCGTGGTGATCGAGGTCCTCAACGACATTGGCCGACCGCTGAAGGGCGCGCGAATCCTGGTGCTGGGCGTCGCCTACAAGCGCGGGGTGGGAGACACGAGGGAGTCTCCGGCGCACGAGATCATCAGCACGCTCCTCCGTCGGGGCGCCGACGTCGCGTACGCCGATCCGCACGTGCCGACCTTCCAGATCGAGGGGACGGAGCTCAAGGCCGTGGACTTGACCGACGAGATCGTTCGCCAGGCCGACTGCACGCTGATCCTCACGGACCACCGCGAGTTCGACTTCCGGCGGATCGTGGAGCTCGCGCCACTCGTCGTGGATACCAGAAACGCCACGTGGGGAATCACCGCGCCGGGCCGGGTGATCCGGTTTTAGCCGAGGGTTGCCAGGTGAGGGGATCTTGCTGCGAGCAAGCGCACGCGGAGCCCTGGTCAGGAGGAGCGTCCCGATGAAGCGGCGGCTCGTCGACGTCTTGGTCTGCCCGGACTGCAAGGAACCGCTCGGGCTGGAGCCGGCGGTCGTCGACGGCGACGAGATCATGGAGGGCCGACTCACGTGCCCGGACTGCCAGCGCGCGTATCCGGTTCGGACCGGGGTGCCGCGCTTCCTGAGCGAATCGACCTATGCCGAGAACTTCGGCTATGAGTGGCACCGCTTCCGCGTCGTCCAGCTCGACTCGGCCAATGGGACATGCGAGTCCGCGACGTCGTTCAACCGCAAGACCGGTCTCACTGCCGATGACGTTCGTGGGGCGCTGGTGCTCGATGCCGGCGTGGGCGCCGGGCGATATGCGGAGACCGTGGCCGACTGGGGTGGAGAGGTCGTGGGCGTGGATGTCACTCACGCGGTGGACGCGGCATTCGCGAATATCGGCCGACGGCCCGGCATCCACCTGATCCAGGCGGACATCTTCGCTCTGCCGTTCCGCGACGAGACCTTTGATCTGGCCTACTCGATCGGCGTCCTGCACCATACCCCGTCACCGGCGGCCGCATTCGCCCGCGTGGCGGCCACGGTGAAGAAGGGCGGACAGCTGGCCATTTACGTGTACGAGGCCGCCGGGCTGGCCCGGCACTTCTCGGACCTGCTCCGTACGCTCACCACGCGGCTGCCCCGCGAGATGGTCTATGTCGCGTCGATAGCCGCCGGCCCGCTCTACTATCTCTATCGCGTTCCCGTGGTCGGCCGGTTGTTTCAGACTGTCGTGCCGATCAGCCTCCATCCTCAGTGGCGCTGGCGCTGGCTCGACACCTTCGACTGGTACTCGCCCCGCTACCAGTGGAAGCACACATACCCCGAGGTCCTGGGATGGTTTTGGACGGCTGGCTTCAGCCCGCTGTACGCCGCGGAGGAAGCCATCTGCCTGCGCGGGGTGAAAGCGTGATGAGCGAATCCCTGACTCGACGCCTCCGTGAACTGGTGCAGCATACCGCTGTGTACAGCCTGGGGCCCGTCCTGGGCCAGGTCGCCGCGTTCCTGTTGCTCCCGCTCTACACCAATCTTCTGTCGCCCGCGGACTACGGCACGCTCGAGATCATCGTGCTCGTCAGTATTTTCCTGAACGTCTTCCTCGGTCTCCAGATCGTCACTCAGGTCCTCCGTTCGTACCATGCGGCCGAACACGAGGACGATCGCCGCCAGGCCGTCTCCACGGCGATCGTCCTCACAGGTGTTCTCACGGCGGCCGCCGTCGTTCCCGCGGATGTCTTCCGCCGCCACATCTCGGTCGCCCTCTTCGGCACCGACGCCCACGCGCCCCTGCTCCGGCTCGGGCTCTGGTCCATGGTCGCCTCCAACGTCTTCACCGCCGCCCTGGCCTATCTCCAGGCGCGAAAGATGTCGCGCGCCTACACGATCATCTCCGTGGCGCAGGTCGTGTCCACCCTGTCACTGAACCTGGTCTTCGTCGCCGGGTTGGCCCTCGGGGTGGAAGGAATTCTGCTCAGCCAGTTCCTCGTCACGGGTACCTTCGCGCTCGGGTTGGCAGCCTGGGTTTCCGGGCAGACGGGATTCGCCGTCTCCCTGGTCAGGGTCCGGGAACTGCTGACCTTTGGAACCCCGCTGATCGGATGGTCGCTCGCCTGGTTCGCGGTGAATGCGGCCGATCGCCTGGTGTTGTCGGGAGTCGGATCGCTGACCGATGTCGGCGTCTACTCGCTGGCCAATCGATTCGGAATGGCCTTGATGGTGTTCATCGTGACGCCCTTCTCGTGCTTCTGGGCGGCTGAACGCTTCGCGGTGGCCAAACAACCGGGGGGAAGCGACGTCATCGCCCGCATCTTCACGTACTTCTTCGTGTCGCTCTGCTTCGCGGCGCTCGCTGTCAGCGTCTGGGTCGGCGATCTCGTCCGGCTCATGGCGGCCGAGCGGTTCTGGTCCGCTGCTCGGATCGGCCCGGTGCTGGTTCTCGCCTACGTCCTGTGGGGCACTTTCGACGCGTTCATGACGGGAGTCCTGATCGCGGGCAAGACGAAGGAGGTAGGCGTGCTGACGGGGGCCGCGGCCGCGCTCCACGTCGGACTGTGCGTCGTGCTGGGCCGGGCACTGGGTGCCATCGGGATCGCCTGGGCCAAGGTCATCACGCTGGCGGTGCTCACGGTCGGTGTCTATGTCATCGCCCAACGACGATATCCGATCGCTTACGAACTGGGGCGGGCAGCCAAGGTCCTGGGCGTCGCGCTCGCGCTCTTCGTCGCAAGCACGCTCCTCGACGGGCTCCCGCCGCTGCTGGGCAGCGCCGTCAAGGCCGCGCTCATCATCGCGTTTCCGATCGCGCTCGCCGCGGCGGGCTTTCTCAAGCCCGCTGAAAAGCGATGGATGACCGCCCGGGCCCGAGCCATCTTCGGCCGGTCGCACGTGGCGGTGAGCCCGGCCACCGGCCAATCGCGATGACCCGGGGTGTCTTGTGACGAGTCCCCTGAGGAGTCTAATGACGCTCGCTGATGGCCCGCGGCAGCGGAAGCGCGTCGATGTCGGCGCCGATGTCCCGGCCATCGGTGCCCGCCTTCTTGTACGGGCTGGAGACTCCCAGCCGATAGTTACCGCCGGCGAGATCAACGAAGCCAACCTTCTCCATCGATGTGGGGAAGAAATTATCGGGGGGATAGAACGACGGCGTGGCCCCGACCACCACGTTCTTCAGAAACACCGCGCCGGGGAAGTAGGTCCTGATAGTCACGAGCCCCTCGCTGGCGCCGCTGCCGAAGACCCCGTAGTTGCCTTTCGAGCTGAGGTTGTTGCGATAGACGAATCCGGCGTGAGGCTTCCCGTCCGCAAAGACCACGGGACCGTCCTGGAACGCCGTGTTGTGGTCGATGACCACGTCCGTCGTCCCCACCCGGTAATCGAGGATCTGAAAGACTCGTCCGTGTCCGCCCCACCGAGCACCGTTGACGTCCTCGAACACGTTGTTCTGGATGAGGACTCGCTTCATGCTCTGGCTCGGGTTGGGATCGTCGGTCCCCAGGATGTTGATCCCCGACCCGGCGTGGCGGACGATGTTGTGGGTGAAAATGACATCTTCGATCGTCGACCAGGGAGCGCCGCCGTACTGGTTGCGGACGGTCAGTTGCAGGGCGAAGCCGTCCTGAGCGGCCCGCCAAATGTTCTCGAAGACGTTGCCTTCCACCAGCACCCGCCGGGCATTCTTCAGCTCGAAGAGGTTCTTGATGGTCCAGGGCGTACCCGCATAACTCGGATCGCCCTCCCGCCAAGACAGGGGCTTGAAGAAGTGGTTCTGCCGGATCTCGATGTCGGAAGGCACGAGACTGTGAATCGCGGGGTCCGCGCCGCCGAACATGACGTTCTCGCCTGCCGCCTCCAGATGGTTGTTGACGATCTTGAAGGGACCGGGCCCGTTCCAGCCCATGATGGCCTGGGAGTCGGCGCCGACCTCCTTGAAGTCGGCCAGGTAGGAATCGATGACCGCCAGGGACACGCCGTTCAGCGCGATGCCCCGCCGGCCGCCCCGAGCGGGATCGCCGTGGATGTAGCAGCGCTCCACGATGATGTCGTGCGGCAACACCTCCTCGCTCGTCACGCTTCCGGAGCCGAGCTCCACCAGGTTGTAAACGAAGGCGCCGGCCACCGGCCGCACCTCGATGCCGATGAACCGGAAGTGATGGGCTCCCGGCGCGGCCACGATCGCGCCACCCGACCCGGTGCCCACCACGACCTTCGGCATGACGGCGGCGGAGGCCGGCGTCACGCGCGTTCCAGACGGGGGCAGCCGATCGTCGGGCGCGCTGGTGCGCACGACGATCCAACCGGTTCCGCTTTTCTTGGGCAGTGTGAACGGGCCCTGAAACGTGGCTCCGGCCTCCAGGGTGATCACGTCTCCCGGCTGGGCGGCATTGAGAACGGCCTGGAAGTTGCCGCCGGCGGGGACCGCGATCGTGCGGCCGGTGGGACGAACGTCATCCGTGTTCACCGTCGCGCGCGGACGCTCCGGCGACGCGGCCTCGACGGCGACGACGCGGAGCCCAAGCGCGGCAGCGAGAAGAATCATGAGCGTGCGCTGCGCGAGGTGAGGGACGGGTCGCATGCGATGGAAGGGTACCACCACCAAGACGTGCGCCGATGATGGCCGTGGACACCGCGCCCGCTGTCCGCAGTCCCCGAACGGCGGTGAAGCGAGCCTCGGCGCCGGCGGCCCGTCTGCCCTTCTATGCCCTCATGTTCTTCACCTTCGTCGTGCTCATCGCGCCTCAGGGTCTCGTTCCTGCATTGGCGCCCCTTCACCTCGCCCTGGTCGCGGCAACGGTGGCGGCGCTGGCGCACGTGGCCGACCGCATGAGCCGGGGTCGGCCGCTGACGGTGATGGAGCCCGAGGTCGTGCTGGCCCTGCTCCTCTTCGGCCTCGGGATCCTTTCGGTGCCGACGTCCTATTGGCCCCGGGGCAGCGTGCAGACCCTGCTGACGCTGCTCGGAAAGTCGCTGATCTTGCTCCTGCTCCTCGCGAACATCCTGGTCACGGCCGAGCGTCTTCGCACGATGCTCTGGCTCCTGACGCTCGCCTCCACGGTGCCCGCCCTGGCAGTGGTGAAGGATTACCTCGAAGGCGACCTCGTGCGAGGGCGCGTCTCGGGTTACCTGAGCGCCCTGACCTCCAACCCGAACGACATGGCACTGACCCTGAACATCATCCTTCCCCTCGCGGTCGGACTGGCGGTGGCGAGCCGCAGCCGCGGCCAGCGCCTCGCGCTCGCCGCGGTCATTGCGCTCGGCGTCGCGGGCGTGGTGGTGACGTTCTCGCGGGCTGGCTTCCTCTTCCTGACCACCACGCTATTCCTCTATCTCGCGCGGCTCAAGCGGGGACGGATCGGCATCCTTCTCCTCGTCCTGCTGCTCGTGGTCCTCATGCTGAACGTCGACGGGTTCATCGATCGCATCCAGACGATCGCAGATGTTCAAACCGAAAGTTCGGCGCACGCGCGCTGGGAGACCATGAAGGGCGCGATCCAACTCATGGTCCAGTACCCGCTGTTCGGCGTCGGCATCGGCCAGAACATGCTCGCCCTGAACGAGGCCGGCGGCCCCCGCTGGAGTCTCATCCACAACGTCTATCTCCAGATCGCCGTCGACCTGGGCATCCCGGCGCTCGTCGTGTACCTGCTGTTGTTCCATCGCACGCTGCGCTCCGTCGTGCAGGCCCGAAGGGTGTGGCGCGCGCGAGACGTGGACCTCTCTCACCTCGCGCAGGGGCTCGAGATCAGCCTCATCGGATTCGCGGTGGCGGCGATGTTCTACCCCGTCGCGTACCACCTGTTCTTCTTTTACCTGGCGGGGCTCGCAGTGGCCGTCAAACGGCTCTGCCGGGAACAGGTCTCGCCGGTGCCGGCGGCCAGCGCTCCGTCGCCGGCACGGGCCGGCCGTCGCCGACACGAGGTCCGCCTCGAGCGGACACCTCGATGAACCGCAGCTCGCCGCGCCGCTGGTTTCGCCGTCGCCCGAACGCTTCACGGCGAACCTCGAGTCTCATGCTCTTCGACGGGCCGGGCCGCCGCTGATGTGTGGCATCGCCGGGATCATGGACATGACCGGCCGGGCGCCGGTGGACACCGACTGCCTGCGACGGATGATCGACCGGCTCTTCCATCGAGGACCGGATGACATGGGGTACCTCGTCGAGCGCCGGGTTGGGCTCGCCATGCGGCGGCTCTCCATCATTGATCTCGCCACGGGGCAGCAACCGATCCACAACGAAGACAAGACGCTATCCGTGGTCTTCAACGGCGAGATCTACAACTACCGAGAGCTCAGAGCCGAGCTCCAGACGAAGGGACATCGGTTCTCGACGACATCGGACAGCGAGGTTCTGGTGCACCTCTATGAGGAGCACCGCGAGCGGTGCGTGGAGCGGCTCCGCGGCATGTTCGCCTTCGCGATCTGGGACCGACAGCGGCAGGCGTTGTTCCTCGCCCGCGACCGGCTGGGCATCAAGCCCCTCTACTATGCCGAGACCCCGCAGGGATTCGTCTTCGCGTCCGAGCTGAAGGCGATCGCGCAGCATCCGCGAGTCTCGCGGCACGTGAGTCCGGCTGGACTGGAGGCGTATCTGCAATACGGCTACGTCCCCGAGCCGCTCAGCATCCTCGAGGGCGTCAGAAGGCTCCCGCCGGGGCACACCCTGACGGTGAAGGACGGCTCCCTCGGCGCGCCGCGCCGGTACTGGAAATCCACCGGGTTCTTCCGGAGCGTGACCGGTCCTTCCCGTGACAGTGAAGCCGACGCGTCTGAGTCGCTGTGGGGGCACCTCGAGAGCGCGGTGCGTTCCCATCTCGTCAGCGACGTGCCGGTTGGCGCGTTTCTGAGTGGTGGGGTCGACTCGAGCGCGGTCGTCGCGATCATGGCGCAGGCCGCCGGCGTTCCCGTCAAGACCTTTTCGGTGGGGTTTCGCGAATCGGGCTACAACGAGCTTCCCTACGCGCGCCGGGTGGCGGAGTCATTGGGGACGGAACACCATGAACTGCTGGTCGAGCCGCGAGATCTCGGGGTGCTCGAGGAGGTGTTGGCGGCCGTCGACGAGCCGTTTGCCGACGCGTCGGCGATCCCCACCTACCTCGTATCCAGGCTGGCCCGGCGGCACGTCAAGGTCGTCCTGTCGGGCGACGGCGGCGACGAGCTGTTTGCCGGCTATGACCGCTACGTCGTGGACCACCAGCGACGTCACCTGGGCCTCCTGGGCGACGCTGGGCTCGGCGGCGTGTTGCGAGTCCTCAGCGCCGGGCTCCCCGAAGGAGCGCCCGGCAAGAACTACCTCTACAACTTGTCGCTGCCGCGCCTTCATCGATATCTCGACTCCATCTCACTGTTCCCCGCGCGGGAGATGGCAAATCTTCTCGAGCCGGCGGTGGTTCCCCACGGTGAATCCCCCTTCGCCACCGCGTTGGCCCTCGGGAATGGCTTGGACCCACTCTCTCGGCTCCAGGATCTCGACCTCAATACCTACCTGCCCGGGGACATCCTGACCAAGGTCGATCGGATGAGCATGGCGAACTCGCTCGAGGCGCGCGTGCCGCTGCTCGACCATCCGCTGGTCGAGTTTGCCTGCGGTCTCCCGGCCGACCTCCGCTTCCGCGCCGGGCAGACGAAGCACCTCTTGAAGCGCACCCTGCGCGGGCGCGTGCCCGAGGAAGTCCTCACGCGACCCAAGCAGGGGTTCGGCGTGCCGTTGGAGCTCTGGTTCACGGAACGTCTGCCCGGGTTCTTCCAGGATCTACTCGGAGATGGCCGCCGACTCGTCGATGTCGGGGTAAGGCCCGCAGCGGTGCGGAAGCTCATGGAGGCGTTTGCGCGGAGCCACCGGAAGGAGTACTGCCAGCGCCTGTGGGCGCTGGTGGTGCTGGACCGGGCGCTTCGCCGGATGGGCGAGGTCGGCGCCACATGATCGCGACGCGCCCCGGAGTTCTCCTCATCGGCGACACGTTGCACGTCGGTGGAACCGAGGGCCAGTTCGTGGAGGTCGCCTGTGGACTGGATCGATCACGATGGGACATTCACCTGACGTGTCTCGATGCCGTCGGGCCGCTGCGGGCGAGAATCGAGGCGTCCGGCATGGTGGTCTGGAGCTGCGGACGAGGGTCGTTCAAGTCTCCGCGGTTCGTCCTGGCGGCGTGGGGACTCGCCCGCTATCTCCGTGCCCATCGGATCCGGCTCGTCCATTGCTTCGATTTCTACAGCAACATCCTGGGCGTCACCGCGGCACGCATAGCGGGGGCGCCGGCGGTCATCGCCAGTCAGCGTGAGCTCGGCGATCTGCGGACTCCACTGCAGCGTCGGTTCTATCGCCTGAGCATGCGTCTGGCCGACTACGTCCTGGTCAACGCCGAGGCGGTCGCGGAGCGGCTCGCGCACGCGCGCGTCCTCGGGCCCGAGCGGATCGTCCTCATCCCCAACGGCGTGAACACCGTGCGATTCTCGCCGCAACCGATCCCACCGCGACACCGTGCTGGGCACGTGATGGTGGGCGCATTGGCGAACCTGCGCGCGGAAAAGGGGCTCGAGCATCTCGTACACGCGATGGTCCTCGTCCGCGATCGCTATCCGCAGGAACGGCTGACGATCTGGGGTGACGGGCCACTGCGCGCTGACCTCACACGGCTGATCGACGAGGTCGGACTGAGCGGCAGCGCTGAGCTCCGCGGCGCCACCACGGAGCCGGAGACGGCGCTGCAGGCGATGGACATCTTCGCCCTGCCCTCCCTCAGCGAGGCGTGCCCGAACGTGCTTCTGGAGGCGATGGCCAGCGGCCTGCCGGTGGTGGCCACGCGCGTGGGCGGTAACCCCGCCCTCGTCGAGGACGAGGTGACCGGGCTGCTCGTACCGCCCGGCGACCCGGATGCGCTGGCCAAGGCGATCATCCGGCTCATGGAAGACCCCATGCTGGCCGATCGGTTGGGCGCAGCCGCGCGGGAGGTGGTCTGCGCGCGTTTCGGTGTCAACCGGATGCTGGCCCGCGTCCAGGCGCTCTACGAGCGAGCGCTCGATACTCACCGGAGTGACATCGGCGTCAGGACACAGTTGGCTTGAACCATGTGTGGAATCGTCGGCAAATTCAGCCTCGATGATCGGCCGATCGACTCCCGCCTGATCGCGCGAATGGCCGATCGGCTGTCGCACCGCGGGCCGGACGACTCTGGGCATTACGTGTCCGGGCCGATCGGCCTGGCGAGCCGGCGTCTGTCGATCATCGATCTCGCTACCGGCAAGCAGCCCATCTCTAATGAAGACGGCACGGTATGGGTTGTCCTGAACGGCGAGATCTACAACTTCATCGAATTGCGCGCCGAGCTCGAGCGCCGGGGGCACCGCTTTCGGACGCGGACGGACACAGAGGTGATCGTGCACCTCTACGAGGAGGAGGGCCCCGGGCTTCTCGACCACCTGCGCGGCATGTTCGCCTTCGCCGTGTGGGATCACCGCCGGCGGCAACTCTTGTTGGCTCGCGATCGGCTGGGCGAGAAGCCGCTCTTTTACGCTTACCGCCCCGGCCGCGTGCTGCTCTTCGCCTCGGAGCTGAAGTCCCTGCTGGTGGACTCGGACGTTCGGCCGAGCATCGACCTCGCGGCGGTGGATACCTACCTGAGTCTCCTCTACATTCCCGCGCCGGCCACGATCTTCAACGAGATCAAGAAGCTTCCTGCCGGTCACTATCTGACCTGCACTGCTCGGAGCCTGGAAGTCCGCGAGTACTGGGACGTCCCGCTGCCACCCGCGGGCGAGGAAGACGGCCTCAACGACGAAGCGCTTCGCGCCCAGCTGCGCGACGCCGTCCGGATCCAGCTGCGCAGCGACGTGCCCATCGGCGCCTTTCTGAGTGGCGGGGTCGACTCGACCACGGTCGTGGCTCGGTGGGCTTCCCCGAAGACGGCTACAGCGAGCTCGCCCATGCCCACACCGTCGCCGCCAGCGTCGGCAGCCAGCACCGATCGCGCGTCATCGGCGCGCCCTCGCCGCAGCTGATCGAGCGATTGTGCTGGCACTTCGACGAGCCGTTCGGGGATTCGTCCGCCGTGCCGACGTGGGAGGTCTCGAGCCTCGCGCGAGAGTCGGTGAAGGTGGCGCTGTCGGGCGACGGGGGCGACGAGCTGTTCGGCGGCTATAGCCGTCATGCGATCGAGAAGTGGGAGCACACGCTTCGCCGTTGCGGGCGCGCTGCGTCCTGGACGATGGCGCGGGTCGCCTCGCTGCTGCCCGGCGGTGTCAAGGGCAAGAACACCCTCGCTCGCCTGCACGCTGCGCCCGACCACGCCTGCGCCGTGAAGTTTCAGTTCGGGAGCGGCGCGCCGCAGCTGAAAGAGCGGATCTACGCGGCGGACTTCCGCGCGGAGACCGCCCGGACGGATCCGCTCGCCTCCTTCAAACGAGCGTACGCGCGCGCCGCTAAGTCGGATCCCCTCAATCGCATTCTCTACGTCGACCTCAAGACGTACCTCGCGGACGACATCCTCGTGAAGGTCGATCGGATGAGCATGGCGCACGGACTCGAGGTGCGCGCTCCGTTTCTGGATCACCGCCTCGTCGAAATGGTCGCGCGCCTGCCGGGGAGTACGAAGGTCCCTGGAGCGGCCACGAAGCCGCTGCTCCGCGCGGTCCTCGACGGCCGGATTCCTAAGAGCGCGTGGGACCGGCCGAAGCACGGATTCACGGCTCCGATTGGCTACTGGGTCAGTAACGGGCTTCGGGCCTGGGTCGAGGATCGACTCTTCTCACGATCGAGCCTGGGACGGGATCTGTTCGACCAGAACGCCTTGCGCTACCTCTGGGAAGACCACCTCGAAGGCCGGGGAGATCACGCGCACGAGCTCTGGATGCTGCTGATACTCGAGACGTGGTACGGCATGCACACGAGGACAGGAGCGGCGGCATGATTCCCCGGATCGCGATCGTGGCGCCGACCCTCGAAATCCTGGGTGGCCAGGGCATTCAGGCCGGAGCACTGGCCGACGCGTTGAGAGCAGACGGCTACGCAGTGGACTTCGTCCCGATCAACCCCCGCTTTCCCGGCAGGCTCGCATGGCTCCGGCGGCTCCCCTATGTGCGAACGCTGGTGAACGAGACGCTGTATCTCCTCCGTCTGTCCGAGCTGCGCCGGGCCGACGTCGTTCACGTATTCTCGGCATCCTACTGGTCGTTCGTGCTCGCGCCATTGCCGGCCATCCTGGCCGCGCGCATTCTCGGAAAGCGCGTCCTGCTCAACTACCGGAGCGGTGAGGCCGACGATCACCTGGCGCGCTGGGGTGCGCTCGTCCGGCCGTGGCTGCGCCTCGTCGACGACATCGTGGTGCCCTCCGAGTTTCTCCGCGGGGTCTTCGCGCGCCACGGCTATCGGGCTCGGGTGATTCCCAACGTCGTGGATCTCTCACACTTCCGCTACAGGGAACGCAATCCGCTTGAGCCCCGGCTCGTCTCGACCCGAAACCTGGAATCGCTGTACCGGATCGATACCATCATCGAGGCCCTGGCTCTCATCAAGGCCCGCTATCCTGCCGCGACCCTCACACTGGCGGGCACTGGCAGTGATGAGCGCCGGCTCCGCCGACTGGCCGGCGCACTCGGAATCGACAATCAGCCCGTTTCTATCCTCGAAGCGTTCGCGGCCGGCCTGCCGGTCGTGTCGACCGCAACCGGCGACATCGCCAACCTGATTCGCGACGGTGAGAGAGGCTTGCTCGTCCCGCCCGCCGACTCGGTGGCTCTGGCCAAGGCGGTCACGACGCTCCTCGACGAGCCGGAGCGCGCCAGGCGCATGGCGCGCCGGGCCCGGAGTGCGGTCGAACGGTATACGTGGTCGCACGTCCGTGAGCTCTGGGCGTGCGTCTACGCCGGGCGCGTGGCATGAAGCTCTTGCGCGTGGTGCACATGGGAATCCCCGAACTGGCCTGCCGCGGCCGGCAAGAAGCCTCGAAGTGGCTCGAGAGAATCGGTGTGGCCGGAAGGGCTGCGAGCCCCCCCGAGGACGCCGCCACCCTGCTCGAGCAGTTTCGGTGCGCTGGCCCCGCGCGGTTCTTCGAGGGCGCCACGCACGTGGAGACGCCGCGCCTGATCACCCAGAATGTGCCTGCGTACCGCGACGAGACCGTGGCGGTCGCCGACGCGGTTTATCAGCGACACTTCGATCTTCTCGGGCACCGGGGGCTGACGTTCGGTGACCCCGTTGACTGGCACCTCGATCCGATCGCGGGCCGCCGGGCGCCTCGTGTGCATTGGAGCCGACTCGACCCGCTCGACCCTGCGAGCGTCGGAGACAGCAAGGTGGTGTGGGAGCTGAACCGTCACCAGTGGCTCGTCCGCCTGGGCACGGCG
>WNGI01002063.1_pt1 | contig 22074 bp, 16 predicted proteins | sample 5400621 | NCBI WGS metagenome assembly WNGI01 (sample SAMN13153374, study PRJNA577476) | soil metagenome | isolation source: 20 cm soil or saprolite under Garry oak tree replicate 1 | place: USA:California | collected 2016-06-15
GGCCCTCGATAAAGGAACGGCCGATGTACAACGGCATCGACATGACCGGCGTGCGCACGAACAATCCAGCCATGGACTGGGCCTACCTCGATCGACTCCGCAAAACATGGAAAGGGAAACTCATTATTAAGGGGATGGATACGCGCGAGGACGCGCGAATGTGCGTCGAACACGGCGTCGACGCGATAATGGTATCGAACCACGGCGGACGTGCCACGGAAACTTTGCGAGCGACCGTTGAGGCGCTGCCCGAAGTCGTGGCCGAAGTTGGCAACCGCATGCCTGTGTTCGTCGACGGCGGCTTTCGCCGCGGCACGGACGTGTTCAAGGCTCTCGCGCTGGGCGCCAAAGCCGTGGGGATCGGGCGTCCCTTTCTGTGGGGATTGGGCGCATTCGGCCAGGCAGGAGTCGATCGCGTGATCGAAATCATGCAGGGCGAACTAAAACTCGTGATGGGCAACTGCGGCACGCAGACGGTCGCTGATATCAACCGCGCCTATGTTGCCACGCCCGATTGGAAAATTTAGGCGAGGGGAGAAGCTTTTTCTGACATCTCCTTTTTACAGGACTAGGTCAGGAAACGATTCCGTTCGTTGATCGAAAACCCGCATCATCGCAAACTGCGCAAGCATGCGGCACCCCAATTTTCAAAATCATCCGAAAACCTGGTCCCACGCAACCCATAAAGATTTTCTGGCTCTCCAAAGACTAGCGCAACACGCCGCAGTAACGCTCCTTTCGGTTTTCCCAACCCGCTGAATCGAAGCTGGTTGTCCCGTGTCTGTCACACGATGCAGCAGTCAGAAGTAAATGAGGTCAAGTCCTTCCCACTTGGCAGAGGCACCAATCTCGCCAGTCCGGTGTCTATCACGTCTGAGGGCTTGGCCATGATTTTCGTGGTTTGCGTGCAAGAAACGACGAGCCGGCCGTTCTAACCCTGAGCGTTCGAAAGCTGCACCGGCGCTGATGAAGCACATTCCGGGAGACGACTCATGGAATCCTTCTATGGACACAACGATCCGTCAAGATTTGGGCCATCAAGGTTCTGGTTCTTCTTGCTTGGCGCAGCGCTAGTCACCGCGGCGATCATGGCGGTGCAACCCTCCGGAGCGGCAAACGACGATTCGGTCGTCGCCACGCACTTGCACGGCGTCCTGTACTTGACGATTCCGTACCAAGCCGCGCATGCCGGCGCGGGACAACTGACTGTGGAAGTCCTAAATCCGGAAGACCAAGTTGTGGGGGGCTCGGAACGGCGCACCGAGGTTACCGTCGGCAAGGGACGATGGCAGGAGACGATCAAATTTGACGACACGCTGGCCTTCGATGATCTGGTATGGCAGCGCATGCGCTATCGCTTTGAATACAGCGACGGGCAACGCGAAACCCTAGAAGGGACGGAATCAATCGCGGAAATCCTGCGTACGCCGGTGGTCCACATTCTGGGCCAGCAATCGTACCTCAGCGGAGGACATGCGGCGGTGCGAGTGATTGTCACGGATTCGAAGAATGAGCATATTGCGGGGCCCGGGACAGTACGGATCGAATTGATGGGTCCCGGCCAAAAGCCTCGCGCCCTCTTCACCGGGCGCTTGAACCGGCGAGGGACCACGGAGGCACAGTTCCGATTTCCCGCGGGGGTGGTTGGGAATGACCAATTGCGCTACGTTGTGGACACGCCGATTGGTTCCACGGAATTCACACAAGAAGTGCGACTTGAAGACAAGGTTTCCATTCTTCTAACCACCGAAAAGCCCATCTATCAGCCGGGACAGACCATTCACGTGCGAGCGCTGGCGCTCGATCGCTCAAATTATGAGGCGGCCGCCAATGGCAAGTTGATTTTTGAGGTGGAAGATTCTCGCGGCAACAAAGTCTTCAAGAAGGCGACACAGACCGACAAGTTTGGGATCGCGTCGGCAGAATTCGAGCTTGCGGACGAAGTGAATCTGGGAACGTATCATCTTCGCGCCCTGATGGGCGAATCCGAAGCGGCGCCCACGAACACGGCCGAGATCGCACTCAACGTCGAACAGTACATTCTCCCAAAATTCAAAGTCGGGATTGATTTCGCCGGGAAAGACAACAAAACGAAACGCGGCTACAGGCCCGGCGACCATGTGACGGGAACCGTGCGTGCGAACTACTTTTTTGGAAAACCGGTCGACGGCGGTGAGATAACCGTCAAAGCTTCTAGTCTCGATGTCTCGGCGTTTGAGGTGGCCTCGGTTCCAGGCAAAACCGATCGCGACGGGGCCTTTCACTTTGACATCAAACTGCCTAATTACTTCGCTGGGCGTCCTCTCAGCCAAGGCGCAGCGCGCGTGCTGATTGAGGCCACGGTAAAAGACTCCGCGGGCCATGACGAAACTCGCGGTGAACCCATCGCCGTCAGCGAATCGCCTTTAATCATCACGGCAGTTCCCGAGGGGGGCACACTCGTCCCCGATTTGGAGAACCAGGTTTTCATTCTTACGTCTTATCTTGACGGGACCCCAGCCAAGACAAATTTGAAGGTCCAAGCTGGAAGGAACGCCAACCAGCGCGCTGAAACAGACAATGGCGGCGTAGCTGTGATTCGCCTCAGCCCCGGCGCCGGAACCGAAACACTGCGCGTGGAGGCGACGGATCAGGAAGGCAACTTCGCGTCGAGTACCGTTCCATTGCAGACCCGCCAAGGCCAAGAGCAGATTCTTCTGCGGACGGAGCGCGCCGTTTACCGTGCCGGAGATCGCATTCAACTGAAAGTCTTTTCCACAAAGAAACGAGGTGCCGCGTACGTGGATATCGTCAAGGAAGGGCAGACTGTGCTAACGCGCGATGTCGACATCGAAAACGGGCAGGCTGAACTTGCCGTGACCGCCACGCCGGAAATGGCGGGAACCGTGGACTTCAACGCCTTCCTTTTCGGCAGCGACGCTCGCCCCGTGGGCGATCACCGGCTGGTGTTCGTGCAGCCGGCGGATGAACTCAAAATCGAGACCACGACAGATGCAGCGGAATACAAACCGGGCGAAGAGGCACGCATCCGATTCCGCGTGACGAATGCGCGAGGCGAGGGAGTCAGTGCCGCGCTTGGCTTGCAAGTGGTCGATGAAGCGGTCTTCGCGCTGGCGGAAAAGCAGCCTGGCTTTGCCAAAGTTTTCTTCTACCTCGAACAGGAAGTGATGAAGCCTCGCTATGAGATTCATTCCATCGGAATGCCGGAGATAGTCGAACCCGTCGAAGAGTCGAAGGTCGAGCAGCGAGACCGGGCGGCGCGCGCGCTGTTTTCGGCCACGGAAATCGTCAGCGCAAACAAGTTTGAAACGGAATTCGGCCGGACCGTGCCGCAGACAAGATATGCGGAGTATGCCAGGCGTTATCAAGTGCGGTTCCTAGCGCAAGTGCGACAGGTTTCGCAAAGTATCAGCCGCGCTTACGGGCGGGACTCCGGTCAGAATGACACGGCTCGAATCATCGCCAAGTTGACGGCTGACAATGCGGCCGAACTTCGCGATGCGTGGGGTACGAACTTGCGCATCGAACCCGGCCAGCAATATCTCCAAACAAAGTCCTACACAGTGCGCAGCGCGGGACCAGACAAGAAATTCGGAACTGCCGATGATTTGGCGACTGGTTTGACTGTTCAGAGTAGGAAAGTGGTGGGTGGTCCAACATCTGGTCCGAGCAGCATAGAAGTTACAACTGAACACGATCGCGGACCCTTCAACTGGCGCGCGGCGATCACGGGGACGGCTGTCGATCAGTGGGGCGGCGCGCTGGTAGGGGCTACCATTAATGTTCGTTCGGTTCCGGGTGGAAACGTGCGCACGGCGAAAACCAATGCCGACGGAAAATTCATATTAGGAGCTCTGCCTGCAGCTGAATACGAAATTCAAGTTTCGACCGAGTCAGAAACGGTCTCGAAGAAAATCAGACTCGATCCACGCGATCACGCAGTCCTCTCCGTATTCCTCAGGCAGGAGCCAGACGTAACGGTAGTAACGGTCATTGGGGACATGGAAACGAGGGCGGATCTCAACTTCGGGGTCTTCGAAGACCGGAAAATCCGTGACCTTCCACTGAATGGCAGGAACTTTGAGGAGCTGATGCAGTTTAAAGCGGCTGCGCCTATGCCACGTTCAATGGCGCCAAGCGTCACCGTCACAGAGGCAGTACCCCGGGTTGAAACCACCAATGCGATGCTCAGTGGGACCCTCGGCAAGATAGAGGACCACTCCGGTTCGGCGAGCGCGCGCGTGCGTTCCTACTTCCCCGAGGCCCTGTACATCAATCCGGAAATCATCACCGATCAGGACGGCCGCGCCAGCATCACCATTCCACTGGCGGACTCCATCACCACGTGGCGGATGGCGATGCTGGCTTCCACAACTCGTGGCGCGCTGGGCAGCGCCACATCGAGCCTGAAAGTTTTTCAGGATTTCTTCGTGGACCTCGATCTGCCCGTCACGCTCACGCAGGGGGACCGTGTCTCGCTCCCCATTGGCGTATACAACTACTCGGGCGCGCGTGGAGACGTCAGCCTTCGTCTGCAGGAGGAGGATTGGTTTTCGTTGGTGGATGATGTTGCGGCAAAGAGCGTCGCAGTGGATTCGGCCCGCGTGGGCGGGTCGCAATTCACGCTCGAAGCGAAGCGCATCGGAAAATTCAAGCTGACACTCTCCGCGCGCATGAACGGCGGAGCGCACCGCGCGGATATCGTGGTTCGGGAAATCGAAGTCATTCCCAATGGGCGCGAGCAGAATATCGTTTTTAACGGACGCCTAGAATCCAACGTGCGCCACGAACTGAATTTCCCGGCAGCCTCCATCGCGGACGCCAGCAAGATTTTCGTCAGGCTATATCCCGGCCCGCTGAGCCAAGTGATCGAAGGCATGGATAGTCTCCTGCGCATGCCGGGCGGCTGCTTCGAGCAAACTTCTTCTAGCACCTATCCCAACGTGCTGGCGCTCGATTACATGAAGCGCACCAAAAAGCTGACTCCCGAAGTTCACGCCAAAGCTGAGGGATTCATTGCCAACGGGTATCAACGACTGTTGACCTTCGAAGTTCCCGGAGGCGGATTCTCCTGGTTCGGCAGCGCGCCTGCCAACAAGATCCTGACGGCGTACGGACTGATGGAGTTCTACGACATGTCGAAAGTCCACGACGTGGACTCGAAATTAATTCTGCGAACACAGGAGTGGCTAGCCGGGCAACAGCAGGGGGACGGAAGCTGGAAGCCGGACGCCTCCTTTATCAATGAGGGCGCCACCAATCGCTACAATTCGGATGTGCTGCGCATCACCTCTTATATTGCCTGGTCTCTTGAGAATACGGGTTACCAGGGACCGGCGGTCGAGAAGGCCAAGCAGTTTGTCGAGAGCCACATGAAGGCAAAGGTTGACGCTTATACCCTCGCAGTTCTCGCCAACTTCGCCGCTGACTACGCAAAAGACCGGGACTTCACCCGGCAGGCGATGCAACTCCTGCTGGATGCGCGCACAGAGAAGGACGAACAAGCTTGGTGGAGCTCGGAAGAAACCGGCGTGTACGCCACGGGCGCGAGCGCCAGTGTAGAAACGACCGGACTGGCCGTGCAAGCGCTCCTGAAATGGGGAGAGGCGTCAGGCACGGCGCGCAAGGCCATCAGTTATATTGCGTCGAAGAAAGATGCAGCAGGAACCTGGGGCACGACGCAAGCCACGATCATGGCGCTGCGTGCATTGCTCCTCGCCACCGAAAAAGGCGCGGCGGACGTTCGCGGCACGGCGGAGGTCGTCGTCAACGGTAAGCCCGCCGGAAAAATTATTCTGGCGCCCGAGAACAGTGATCTTCTCCATCAATTCGCGTTCAAGGGGGTCGACTCGAAAGACAGCAATACGGTGGAACTCAAGTTTGAGGGAAAAGGTGGCCTGGCTTACCAAGTGGTGGGACGCTACTTTCTCCCCTGGGACAAAAAACCGGAGAACGAACCTCTGGCAATCGATGTGGCCTACGACCGCACTCATCTCGCGCAGGACGACATTGCCATGGCCACCGCTACCATAAAGAACAACCTGACGAAATCAGCGAACATGGTCATGGTCGATCTGGGCATCCCTCCCGGGTTCGACTTGCTCAGTGAAGACTTGCAGGCCTATCACGAAAAGAGTGCGGGCCAGAAAAGCGGCCGCTTGGAAAAGTTCAGCTTGACGGCAACGCAGGCCATTCTCTACTTCGATGCTGTCGCTCCGGGTGACACGGTCACGCTCCATTTTCGCCTGCGTGCCAAATACCCCATTCGTGCCAGGACGTTCCAGTCGCGAGTCTACGAATACTACAATCCCGAAGTGAACTCGGTGGCGCGACCGGTACAGTTGGAAGTTCGCAAGCGATAATGATCCGCGCTCGAGGGTTGTGCTTGTTAATGAAGGATCAACTTCTGCACACGCCAATTGGCCGTCTCCGCGGCATACACTTCGTGATCCGAGGGGCAGGCCAGTTGGTGAGCGCCGGAAAATTGTTTCAACTGGCGGCCGGAGCGGCCAATGACCCCGAGCACTTTTCCGTCGAGGGAAACTTTAAAAATTCGCCCGGGGAAAGTAAGTTCTCCAATGAAGAGCACCTGGTTGGGGCCGGGTGTAATGCAGATCGAATTGGGAGCGCCACTCACTGCGGCGAGGCGCTCGCCGCTTGGGGTGTTTCCGTAAACAGAATGAGTTCCGGGGGCAGGTGGCACGTCGATGGTGAACATACGCAGAAATTTTCCATCGGTATCGAACACCTGAATGCGCCGGTTAGTGCGATCGCCGACGTAGAGGTTGTTGTTGCGATCCGCCACGATAGTATGCGGGAGGCGGAACTGTCCCTGCGCAGTTCCCTTTTCGCCCCAGGACCTCACCCAATCGCCATTTTTGTCGAATTTCGCGACGCGCGAATTGACATATCCGTCCGTGATGTAGATGTTGCCTTCAGAGTCCCACGTTACATCGGTGGGTTGGCGGAACATTCCGTCTATTGGCGCAAGAGGAGGGTCGGGGTGCTCCCACGGTTTGGCTCCCTCGTCGGCCGATTCCGTCCGGCGTCCGAAGACCCATACTACCCGGCCCGCTTGATTGAACTTGACAACCATGTCGGAGCCCTTGTCGATGGCCCAGATGTTGTCGTCCTTGTCGATGCGCACGGTGTGGGCCTCGGACCAGGCGTAGAGGCCTTTCCCGATTTCGCGTATGAACTCGCCTTTGGGACCGAATTCGAACAACTGCGCCGCTGCACCGCCATAGGCCGGACCGTTGGCGCTGTTCGAACGCGTGAACACGAAGACGTGGCCCTTGGAATTAACGGCCACGCCCGAAACCTCGCCAAAATTCATGCCCGGCGGCAGCGCGGGAAAATCAGGAACGGAATCGAATTGAATTTCGGGCACATTTTGTTGGGCGTACACGGGCTCTGCTTGAAACCCACCTAGAAACAAAGCGAGCGTCACCAACAACGCGATCAGACAGATTTTCATCGAAATCTCCCGGCTGGTCTTAGCAATCACTTTCATTTCGTGCTCACCGCGAACCTTCGCTTGCGAACTGCATGTTTCAAGTAAGTGCAGAGTTGGGTAGTGATTCAGTTTGGCGCTAGAAAAAACGAACAGATGCCCGCCCCGAAAGCGGGCGGCCTGCTACCAACAATGCATGACGGTTTTGTAGCGGCCTCTCCGTCCCGTGTTCTCCGGGACGGAGAGGGCACGTTTCCCTTCAAAGCTGAGTCACCACTCAAAGTTGCGAAATGGACTAACTTCATGTGGCTGAGTTCCTTGTGCCACCCCTGGCGGGGTTTTCTGGTTATCTTCGCCGCATTTTCCCACCGCTTCTGCGGTGGGCTACGTTGTGCCGTCCCTCCGGGACTCCCGCAACACATCTCGCTCAGTGCACGTTCTTCTCGAGCCAGTCCATGAAGAACTTGGCTATGCCGGCGCTGTTTTTTTCGGACATCATTTGGTGGCCGTTGCCTGGCAATCCGACATCTTCGAGGTTCACATAGGTGGTTTTTACGCCTGCCTGATTGAGCCACTTGGCCGTGCAATGGGAGTACGGGCGGTGATAACTCGCCTCTCCGGACACATTGAGGACCGGGATACTCTCCAGGTTGACGAGCTTGTGCGCGGGCTCCGACTGGACCCAGCAAGGGATTAGGCCCGGCCCATCCGGCTTTTCCTGGCGAACGGCACGCAATTCGGATGCTTCCTTGATCGGAGGATCGTAGTGAACAGGGAGATTGGTCAGGCCCCAGAGACGCCCTGGACCTGATCTGCCCCTTTCCGCCTCCTCGATGGGTGGAGAGACCGGCTCGGCTGCGACGATGCCCCTGACGGACTTCGGGCGGGCATCCGCAGCCATCCAGCCAGAGGGGGCTACCCCGGAATGGAGCAGCAGAATTACCGGTTGGCCGATCAAATCCAGCAATTCCTCAATGTCGTCCGCGGCAATTTTTTCGAGGTCTGACCCCAGGGGTGTTTGGGTGTCAGTCTTTGCGTAATAATCAAATATCGGGTCGCCCATTTTGCCTCTGTTCGGCCCGTCGCCCGGCCATTGCGTGTGTTTCGTATACTGCGGCCAAGTGCTTTGCGGAGTCGCTGGCGGACGGCCACTCGACCAGACCTCCTCCATCAACGACCCTGTCCGGGGAGGAGTCATTTCACCGTCAGCGCTCGGAACATAGCCGGAACGCCCGCGGGCCGGGAGATCCAACATATAGATTGTGTAGCCCCGGTTTACGAAATCATAGGCCCAGCCCGGCCGCCCGTCTGGTGTTTGCAGCATAGCTACGTTGGTTTGCCCGCCGCCTGATTGTATGAACACGATCGGATACTTGTACCGAATCGCTTTCGGCACCCACACCTCAACATACATCGCGCCGCGCATGTATTCCTTGCCGGGCTCCCCCACCCACTTGCCGCCCACGTAGAAATGGCCTTGGCGCGCAATGTTGGCGGTAGAAAACGTTGGGACCGATTTCAATGGGATTGCGACGGGGGCCTCCTGGGCGTTTGCTTTGAACCAGCCGGCTAGAATGATTCCAGCCAATGCAGACAGGAGTGCTGTTGCTATTTTCATTTTCATGATTTTTACGATCCCCTTTTTATTCTTCCTGTCCATGACCCAAGGAGATAGCTTCCATCACGGCCGAGCGTTATGAAATGAAATGTGGCGGAACCAAGGATCTACGAACTCTATTTCGCGACGGGCACTAACGCCGCGCCCGCCGGCACCCACTTGCCGTTGAGGTTCACGAACATGCGGAGCACCGTCGCTTCGTCCGTGACGCCAATTTTGCCACTGGCATCAGCGGCTTTGAAAACTGTGTGATCCGTCGCCAATGCGACGTCCCCGTACACCGCCATTAGTTTGAAGTCCTGTGGATTCGGTCCAGCATCTCCGGGGGAAACGGGGCGAGCCGTTGCGGTTGCGGTCTGTCTCTTGACCATTTCTTGCTTGTCTGTAACTTCCCCTTGGCGGCTGATCTCGAAAAATGTGTCGGGCCAGATACTATTTTTGAAGTCGACGCAATCCTGCGCATGGTTCTTGTGATATTTATGGGCGCACACCCACTGGTCGTTGATGTCCGCAAGCTGCTTTTCCAAATCCGTCCAGGCCTTGTCGCCTTTTTTCATGACTTCTTGAGCGGAAGCCAGGGACGAAACGGCCATCAGTGCTACCACAAAAAATATGCGTATCTTCATGATTGCGAGCCTCCCCCCATGGATGGGCGATGTCTGATGTGCTGCGATCCCTGGCTATTTTTTCGTTGTAGGCCAGAGGACGCCCTGATCTTCCTTCGTGACCGGCCCCAGCCCTTTGTAAACGAATTTCTGCACGCGCTGCCCGCGATAGGTCTCGGTCACGTAGATGTTGCCTTTCGAGTCCGTAGCGATGCTGTGCGGGCCGTAGAATTCGCCGGGCTGGCGTCCCCCCTCGCCGAACGTCGTCAAAACTTCGAGCGTATCGCGCAAGAGGATGTGGATGCGGTCGTTCTCGCCATCCGCCAGGTAGATGTATTTTTGCTGCGGGTCCTTCGAGAAGGCGATGTCCCACGCCGAGCCGGAACCCAGCGTGCGCTTCGCGACGAATGCTTCCTTCACAAAGGTCCCGTCTGGCTTGAACACCTGGATGCGGTCATTCACGCGGTCACAGACATACAACAAGCGATCGACAGAAAGATCCGCGCAATGCACGGGGTTGCGGAACTGCTGAGGAGGCGGCGCATCCGGGTTGTAGTTACCCTGGTCCGCGTCGTCGGGGACGTGACCATAGGCGCCCCAGTGCCTCTTGTATTTACCGGTATCCGCGTCGTACACGATCACACGGTGATTGCCATATCCGTCGGCGACGTATACTTCATTCGTCTGTTTGTCAATGAACGTCTTGGCCGGCAGCCGGAGGTTTTCCAAGTCGTTGCTGCCCTTGCTGCTGCTGGGTTTGCCGATTTGCATCAGGAATTGGCCGTCCTGCGTAAATTTCAAAACCTGATTGTCCAGGTAGGACGCGGTTGCCGACGCAGCCGATTCGTCAGGAGCGCCGCCCGCAGGCCTTGGCCCCGCCGGCCGGCCGCGCCCGTTGCCGCCGATCCAGACGTTCCCTTTGTAATCGATCGTAATTCCGTGGTTCGAATCCGGCCAATCGTATCCATTGCCCGGTCCACCCCAATGGCGAAGCAGGTTGCCGGCCTGATCAAACTCCAGAATCGGCGGGGCCGGACCGCAACACATGGCGACGGGCGGATTCGTCGTGGCGTGGCGCTCGCCCGGTTCGAGCGAGCCTTGGCGATGAATGATCCAGATGTTGTCCTGCGCATCCACGGACACGCCGATGGTCATTCCCATAAGCCAATGATTCGGCAACGGCTTCGGCCACAGCGGGTCCACTTCAAACATCGGCGCCTGCACGCCGGCCGCCTCGACTCGGGCTTTCTTCTCAAGCAGAGAAGATCCGACTCCAAGTGCAATAACCACACCGACTGTTGCTACGAATATAGAGAGATTGCGCTTCATAAGCACGCTCCTCTTGTGAGTCAGTGTGAGAGCCGGGGTTCGCAATTGTAGCGCCCGCCTTTAGGCGGGCACGTCCTTGAATCTAGAGTGCCCCGACCCTGTCGGGGCGCTACAAATGCGCCCCAAACCAAGTTCTCACACAAACGCTTACTTGCTACTTTTTCGGCCACAACACGCCTTGGTCTTCTTTTGTGACCGGCCCCAGGCCTTTGTACACGAATTTCTGCAAGCGTTGTCCACGGTAGGTTTCAGTCGTGTAGATGTTGCCCTTCGAATCCGTGGCGATGCTATGCACGGCGTAGAATTGCCCCGGCTGCCGTCCGCCGTCGCCAAAACTCGTCAACGTCTGAAGTGTGTCGCGCAGCAGAATGTGAATCTTTTCGTTAGCCCCGTCCGACAGATAGATGTACTTCTGTCCCGGGTCCTTCGAAAAAGCGATATCCCAAACGGAACCATCACCCAGCGTCCTTTTTTCGATGATCTGCTCCTTCACGAAGGTGCCATCCGGTTTGAATACCTGGATGCGATCGTTCGCCCGGTCGCAGACGTAGAGTAGTCCGTCGTCCGCGAGTTGGGCGCAGTGCACCGGATTGCGGAACTGCTGGTCGATTGGCGCATCCGGATTGTAAATGCCGGGATCAGTGTCATCCGGCTTATGACCATAGGCGCCCCAATGCCGCTTGTACTGCCCAGTGTCGGCGTCGAACACGATCACGCGTTTGTTGCCATAGCCATCGGCGACGTACAGTTCATTCGTCTTCGGATCAATGAACATTTTCGCCGGACCCTTTAAGTTTTCAGTATCGTTGCTGCCTTTGCTCTTGAACGGATGGCCGATTTGCATCAGGAATTTTCCGTCCTGCGTGAACTTCAGGATTTGATTGTCCGCATAGGCGCCCGGCTGACTCGCTTCCGGCACGTTGCTGGCCCCAGTATCTTGCAGTTTGGGATCCACCGTGCGGCCGTTTCCGCCAATCCAAACGTTCCCTTTATAATCGACCGTAATTCCGTGGTTCGAGTTAGGCCAGTTGTAACCCTTGCCGGGACCGCCCCAGTGTTCCAGGAGGTTGCCGGCCTTATCGAATTCAAGAACGGACGGCGCGGTCACGCAGCAATCCGCTCCAGGTGGATTCGTGTTGCCGTAAGTTTCCTTCGCCTCGAGCGAGCCACCGCGATGAATGATCCAGACGTTGTCTTGCGCGTCCACCGATACGCCGATCGTCATGCCGATCACCCAATGGTTCGGCAACGGCTTCGGCCACATCGGGTCCACCTCAAACATGGGCGCCTGGACGCTGGCGGCCTGCACAGCGGCCTTTTTCTCCAGCACGACAGATCCTACTCCGAGCCCGGCAACCAGTACGAGAATCGCCGCGCCAATCCAAACACTGCGCTTCATAATTGTTTCTCCATTTTCCGGCGCGACACGCATTTGACGCGCCCCCCAACTGCCGATGCGGGACCTTACAACTGAAATGTCTCTGGGAGCTTCGCGCGGAGTATACCCAATTTGCTTTTCCGCAACCATGCATTTTTGCTTGTCAGTCGGTACGCGATCCGAGTAATCTCGCGGTCATGCCATTCAGGCCCACCGGGAGTTGTGCCCTTCGCTCTGGAATATTGCTCCTGGCGCTATTTCTCGCCCGCCATGGCGCGTCGGCTCACGACATCCCGGTTGACGTGACCGTTCAAGCGCTGGTCAAGCCAGCGGGCGAACAGTTGCATTTGCTCATACGCGTGCCGCTGAAAGCGATGCGCGACGTCGAATTTCCGGAACGCGGGCCGGGGTATCTGGATCTCGACCGTATCGACACTTCACTGCGTGAGGCCGCCTCTCTTTGGATCTCCAGAGAAATTGAGATTTATGAAGGCGACATCCGCCTCCCGGAACCAAGAGTGATCGAAACTCGAGTGTCGCTCGAATCGGACAGGTCCTTCACCTCCTACGAGGACGCGTTGGCGCATGTGACCGGGGCGCGCTTGCCGGGCAATACTCAAGTCTTTTGGGATCAAGCGATGCTCGATGTGTTGTTCGAGTATCCGATTCACTCGGACCAGTCGCGTTTTTCAATCCATCCCGGGCTCGGACGGCTGGGCGAGCGAGTGGTCATTGTTCTTCGGTTTCAGCCGCCCAACGGCTCGGTGCGCGCTTTTGAGTTCATCGGTGATCCCGGCCTCGTCCGACTCGACCCGAGCTGGCGCCAGGCGGCCCTGCGGTTTGTGGAATTGGGGTTCTTTCATATCCTGGATGGAACCGACCACCTGCTGTTCCTGTTTTGTCTGGTAATCCCGTTTCGTCGATTTCGCGCGCTCATTCCCGTGGTGACCGCGTTCACGGTAGCGCACTCAATTACGCTGATCGCGTCCGCGTATAATCTCGCGCCGAATTCATTGTGGTTTCCGCCGCTCATCGAAACACTAATCGCAATTTCCATCTTATATATGGCGCTTGAGAACATCGTGGGAATCACGAAAGTGCAGCGGAGATGGATGATTGCGTTCGGGTTCGGCCTCGTGCACGGATTTGGTTTCTCGTTCGCACTCCGGCAGACGTTGCAGTTCGCCGGATCCCACTTGCTGGCGTCGCTTCTCTCATTCAATGTAGGCGTGGAACTGGGGCAGGTTCTTATGCTCGCGATATTTATCCCTGCGTTGGAGATCCTGTTCCGGTTCGTCGTGGCCGAACGCATCGGGACGATTATCCTTTCGGCGTTGGTGGCCCATACTGCCTGGCATTGGATGACTGAGCGCGCAAATGTTTTGCGCCAGTATCGATTCCAGTGGCCGGCAGTCAACGTCGTCGTACTAGCGATCGCCATGCGTTGGATGATGGCGCTCGTGATCCTGGCGGGTTTGATTTGGCTGCTATTGGGGCCGCTCCGAGACCGGATTGACCGTTCGACGGCCCGCAAAGTTTGGGCCGCACTGCGACCTCGCCGCTCGCCACCATTGGCTTAGTGGCAAGCGCCGAAATCAGGTTGTTCGGATGTCTTACAAGAGCGTGATAAATCAGTTCTGCGCTATCAGCTTGCTGTGTCGAATCGCGTTGCGGTGTTTGGACGTCTTCAGTAGCACAGGCCTCAGCCTGTGTACTGTCAATGAGTGGTAAATCAAACCACACAGGCTGAAGCCTGTGCTACTGGACCGTGCCGGCAACTCTCGCATTGTTCATATGAGAAATGTGGATCAGGTCTTTGGAATCGCTGCGCTTACTTTGCGGGCTTCTTCGTTGCCTTGTTAATGAGGCCGCGGAAGCTGACATTGTCCTCGCAAACATGCTCTATAATCTTCCAGTCCGTCCTCAATTGGAAGTTCAGCTTGGCCTCCCAGGGCTTCGTATACGCCTTAGGATCGTCGACGGTTAGGTCAATCTCCAAGGAGTCATGGTTAACGCGGCGTATGCGCTCCACAAGGTGCATGGCGTCGCTGTGTGGATAACCTTCCCGATCGAGCGTGGTTTTGTCGTTAAAACTGACCGTATCGGCAACGAGCGTATCTCCCTCCCACTTGCCAATCGCGTCGCCCATCCACAACGGGCCCACCTCTTTGTCATGCGGGCGCCCGTCTGTGTAGATTCGGCGCACGAAGTGATCGAACTCGAAGAGCATGATCACTTGACCTGGAATCTGGACGATCTGCACTGGAAAATTGAGAAGATAGATCCGAGGCACACCCGGTGGAAAGCAACTGAAAATCGGATCACTCAATACAGTGCTTGGGCTGGAACTGCGGAATATGGAATTGGCCGCCTTAAATTTCGCCTCTGCCCAAGGCGTCATAGGGGAGACCGCATTGCCAAAATCAAGATTGAGTGAGGAATGCGCCGGATCTCGCAGTCGTATCCAAAGTCCGGACAAGTCCGGCGTGGTAGCCGTAGTTTGGGCCTTCGCCTCTCCATGCTGCTCAGCGGCTTGAGCGAGCATAAGGGGTGGGAAGACAAGGGCTCCCACGAGCGCAATAACCGGACCTATCAAATGATGGCGCATGCTGAAACTTCTCCTGACCGGCTATTGGTTCACCTATATTCCAGCGGGGTCAATCTGGTCGAACTCTCCCTAATCCTGCAACGAATTGGGGTCGAGCTCTTGGCCATTTGACAAAACGACCTTCTGAAGACGCAGCGTAGTTGAGCCGTTTTTGGCGCGATTACCAATCACAGTGATCTGGTCCCCCGGCTTGATGATGTCCTTGCTCCAGCCGTGTCGCGACAGCACGTTCGGACTATTGGCTTCAGCCATCCATTTTTCGATCCTGCCCTTGTCGTTCTTCACTTCGACGGAAATCAGCACATGGGGATTGATAAACAGGTAGTCCGTTACCGCTCCCTTCACGGTCGTTAATTTTGTGTTGTCATACGGCGACGTACCGTGGTGTGCCGACACGGGCAGTGATACGAAGAGGAGACAAGAAAATACCGCTAAGATGGGCAATCGCCAAATTTTCATGCGCAATCTCCATAACAAATTGAAGACAGAGCCCGTCGGACTCCATCGAGTGTCAATCACGCCCGCAATCAAAACCTATCACTCCCTTATCTCATGTGTCAAAGCTGGTGTTATTGGCTTGTTCCTGCAACGGCTCGCAATATACGTGCTCCTGGCGAAGTTGTCGCAGGTCACCACACGCTAAAAACCTTTCAACACAGAGTGCACAGAGGGCGCAGAGAGGAGAAGAGAGAAACAAAAGCATGAGCAATCACTCTTTTGGGAAATCCCAATTGGTTTTTCTCTGTGTCCTCTGTGCTCTCTGCGATCTCTGTGTTATCGCTTTTCGGTAGGTGTGCATCGCTTCCCGTTTCCACGGCGACCCCTAATCGAAAATCGCTGTTTTTCTTCCATATGGGAGGACGCGAAATCCGAGGTGCAGGTGGACCGCGCGCGCCAGGACGACTCTTTCCAGATCGCGGCCTTTGCGGATCAGATCATCGACCGAATCACGATGACTGATCCGAACGATGTCTTGCTCAATGATCGGACCGTCGTCCAATTGCTCTGTGACGTAGTGGCTCGTAGCCCCAATGAGCTTGACGCCCCGGTCGTACGCCTGGTGGTACGGACGCGATCCAACAAACGCCGGCAGAAACGAGTGGTGAATGTTGATGATCCGGTTGGGATATCTGCTCGCGAACTCCGGGCCCAAGACTTGCATGTACCGGGCCAGCACAATCAGATCGGTCTGATTGGCTGCAAGCAACTCGAGTTCTTTTTGCTCCTGTTCCTCCTTATTTTCGGAGCGGATAGGAAAGACGTGGAACGGGATGCCAAATCGTTCCGGCACGGTTTGCAGGTCCGGGTGATTGCTGATCACCAGCGAAATGCTTCCCGGTAATTCTCCCGATACGCTACGAAGCAGCAGATCGTACAAGCAATGGCTGTATTTTGAGGCAAAAATGGCGATGCGCTGGACGGCATCGGAAAAGTGAATTCGCCACTGCATTTTCAACCGTTCCGCGAGCGGTGCAAATCGCGCGGCGATTTCCGCGCGAGGGATCTGAAATCCGTCCAGTTCCCACTCCACGCGCATCAGGAACAATCCCGTCTCGGCATCAATATGATTGTCGGCGTGAACGATGTTGCCTTCGTTCTGGAAGAGAAATTCCGAGATCTGGGCCACCAAACCCTTCTGGTCCGGGCAACTGATCAGCAATATGGCAGTGGGTCGCGTCGTCACGGTCGGTTTGGTTGTTTGCGGGACGTAGCATACAACATTCCGGCGGGCTCCAAGTAGAGCCCGCACCCCATTCCGGCGGGCTCCAAGTAGAGCCCGCACCCCATTCCGGCGGACTCGACGCTTCACTTGAAGCGTTCAGCGTAAAAGTAGGGGCCGCACCGGATTCCGGCGGGTTCCAAGTCGCCGACGCGCCACTCGCCCGCCAAAGCAGCGCGGCGAGCGGGAAGCCAGCCCGCCCAGGCGGGACGGCGCGCAAAGCCCCACTCTAGAATTTGGCGGTCTTCCGCAGCCTATGCTGCTAGATCGCGCCGCACTTGCGCTGTCATTGCTCGTAGCAAAACCGGCCGGGAACTTCCGGAGAGTTCTTGTGAGAAATGGCCACTATGCTTTTGCATTTTGAGACGCTTCGATCCACTTTCCCTGCGCCTTCACAATCAATTCGATGACTTCGCGCACCGCGCCATCTCCCCCCGAATGTGACGTGAGCCAACGTACGCAACTTCTCGATCGCTCGCTCCGGTTGTTCGCAAAATTTCTTCGTACGAGCCCAGCTTCGTCGCGCGCCCTTGATACACAAATTCAATTTCACATTCCCGGGCGCGCTGCGCGACGGCGGACGATTCCCTGCCCGTGATGAGTCCCGTCCGCAAACCCGCGGCCCGCGCCAGCTTCAATCCCGCGCCGTCATACGCGCTGAAGCCCTTGATCTCGCTGGCCGTGCCGTCTCTCCGCGAAAGCAGCCAGATGCGCCCATCGGTGAGCACGCCATCGACGTCCATCAACAGAACGCGAATTTTTTTCGCGCGCGCTGTGACGCCGCGCGGCATCCTCAATGTCATGGGTTTTCGCTTCGTGGGAGCCAACATCTCTCCAGGGTCTTACTCGCCCACTTGCGCGACTGCCGCGGCTAGGCTGGCTGATGACTTCTCCAGAGCTACTTCGCGGGCACGATAGGCGCCCGCGCAGCGCGGCCAGGGGAAACTCCCTCGACGAGTTTGCCGTCTTTCACGACCAACGTCCCGTTCACGAAGACGTCATGTATTCCCTCTGAATACTGCAGCGGCTCTTCGTAGGTCGCTTTGTCGATAACTTTGTCGGGATCGAATACGGTAATATCCGCATCGGCTCCAATGCGAATCCGGCCTTTGTCGCGGAAGACCGGTGCATGTTTCTCCAGCCTTTGCGCGGGCATCAACGTCATCTTGCGCAGCGCATCCATCAGCGAGAGTACTTTTTCCTGGCGCACATATTCCCCGAGGAGGCGCGCGTACGTGCCTGCCGTGCGCGGATGGCCTTTTCCCGCGATCAGCATGCCATCGCTCGCAATCATTGTCAGCGGGTCGGTTATGGCGGCACGGACCATTTCCGGCGTCGTCGCAGGGAGAATCACAAGTCCCGTGGTCTTGCGATAGCGTAGGAAGGAATCTCGCGTTAAATGCTCGCCGGTATCAGGCCAGAGTAGCGACGCGAAGTAGCTGTCCGGCGCATCTTCTTTGTTATCGAACAACGCTGATTGGAGCGCGGTCATGCCGTGGTCGTAAGGGTACGCTTCGGCTGTCACGTCCAGCCCGCGGGCGCGCGCGCCGCGAATCATATCGAGTTCATGGACAACGTTAAGTCCGCCCGTGCTTTGGATGTGAACGACGTGGAGCGGGGCCCCCGTGGCGACCGCGTCCGAAAGTACTTCCTGAAACCCGGTAAGGTTTCCCTCTTCGGCCGGAGTACTTCCACGAATATGCACGTGGATGGAGGCTCCGTACCGCGCGGCAATCTGAAACACTTCGAGGATTTCCCAATTGGTGGCAGCAGCTGTGTAGGCAGGACCGAGGCCCACCGCCAACGCGCCGCGATACAACCCCTTCTCGATCCCTGCCTGGATCTGCTCTAACTCTGCGGCTGTGGCTGGACGGTGTGCGGCGTCACCGGCCGGCAACAAGCCTCCGGGATCGTGCATCACCGCCATGCGAACTGGAATGTGACCAACGCTGGCGCCAAAATTGATCAGAGCATTCTTGGCGCGCGCGGCGTACCAGGAGTCCACATCGGCAACGCCCACTTCAAGTTCCAAGGATGTCGTCACTCCATCTGCTGCTTTGACCCTATCGTTTTCCGCATCCTGGCCGTGTTGGTGAAGGTCAATGAATCCCGGGGCGATGACCAAGCCCTTCGCATCAATTTTGGTCTTGCCAACGAGAGACCCTGTGGAGATGGCTCGAATCTTCCCGGCGAGTATCCCCACATTGCGAACAGCGTCGAGACCTGACTCCGGATCCATCACCCGCCCGTTTGTAATCACCGCGTCATAGTTGTCTTGGGCCTCGATTGGGACAGCAACTGCCATTGAACCAAGGAAGAAAATTGTGGCAACTATGCTCGCCCTGGCATTGGCCGAAAGTTTCATTGGTGACCTCCCGGAACTACCCAGACCGTGCGTTATGATTTATTATCTGGTGGCCATGAACGCCGCATCCAAAGCTGCGATCCGCAAAAACAGTCCACGAAACCGCTTTTCTGTCAAAACAGTTCCAGCGTCCACAGATCGTGCAGGTGCACAACCCCAAGTGGCCGCCGCCCGGCATCGACGACAACCAGTGAGGTAATTTTTCGTTCTTCCATCATTCGCAACGCGGCGCCCGCCAGTTCACCGGGCGCAATGGTCCGTGGATTCCTGGTCACGCAATCGCCCACCATCAAGTCCAGCGTCGCCGCCCCGCGCTGCTGCATCAGGCGGCGAAGATCGCCATCGGTGAGGATTCCGGCCAGGCGCCCTTCGGTGTCCAGGACCGTCGTCATGCCCAGACCCTTTTTGCTGATCTCGTAAATAACATCCGGCATTTTCGCAGTGGCAGCGACGCGCGGCATGGCTTCGCCCGCATGCATCAGATTTTCCGCGCGCAAAAGTTTCTTGCCGAGACGTCCGCCCGGGTGAAGCGCGGCAAAATCACCGGGGCTGAATCCGCGGAGATCGAGCAGCGTGACCGCGAGCGCGTCCCCCATGGCCATCGTCGCGGTGGTCGAGGCCGTCGGCGCTAGATTGAGCGAGCAGGCTTCTTCCTTCACACTGACGTCGAGCGCAACGTCACTCGCTGCCGCGATCGTCGACTTCGGATGGCCCGTGAGAGTCACCATATGTAGCCCCAGGCGCTTGATCGTCTCAAGCAATCCGATGATTTCTTCGGTCTCCCCGCCGTAGCTCACCGCCAGCACAACATCATCGCGCATCAACATACCTAAATCGCCGTGGATGGCCTCCGCGGGATGCAGAAACGTGGCCGGCGTGCCGGTGCTCGAAAATGTCGCGGCAATTTTCCGGCCGATCAGCCCCGATTTGCCCATGCCGATGACGACCACGCGCCCTTTGCACGCCAGCAATAGTTCCACGGCTTGCTCGAAGCTTGCGTCAAGCCGCAGCAGCAACTCTCCGAGCGCTTCGGCTTCAATCCGCAATACGCGCCGCGCGGTGTCGAGACTCACTGCACGCTCCAGCCGCGGACCAGCGTGGCAATTTGTGTGAGCTTCCCGAGCAAGGCGGGCAATTCGGCCAGCGGCAAAGCGTTGGTTCCATCCGAAAGGGCTTTCGCGGGATTTTCATGAACTTCGAGGAAGATGCCGTCCACGCCTACGGCGGCCCCCGCGCGGGCCAGCGGTTCGATAAATTCCGGCTGCCCTCCGCTCGACTTCCCTTCCCCGCCGGGCAGTTGCACGGAATGCGTCACGTCGAAAACAACCGGGCAGCCCGTCTTGCGCAGAATGGGAAATGAACGCATATCGACGACGAGATTTTGATAGCCAAACGAAGCGCCGCGCTCGCTCAGAATGATGCTGTCATTGCCCGTATTTGTGATTTTCTCGACGGCATTGGCCATTTCCCAGGGCGAAAGAAATTGTCCTTTTTTCAAGTTCACGACGCGGCCCGTTTTTCCCGCCGCGGCCAGCAGATCCGTCTGCCGCGAAAGAAACGCGGGAATCTGCAACACGTCGGCCACTTCGGCGGCAGCGGCCGCGTGAGATACTTCGTGAATATCCGTCAGAATGGGGAGCCCGAAGCGCTGCTTAATCTTTTGCAAAATGCGCAACCCCTCCGTTAGCCCCGGACCGCGAAAAGATTGCTCCGAGGAACGGTTTGCTTTGTCGTACGAGGCCTTGAACACGAGAGGCATCTTCGCGTGCGCAGCGATCTCCGCAAGCCGCTCGGCCATCATGATTGCGTGAGCTTCGCTTTCAATCACGCAAGGACCGGCAATCAAGACCAGCGGCTGGTGCCCGCCGATCCGGAAGGTTCCAATCGAGATTTCACGCGCTGGATGCATGGACTTTCTCTACGTATCGTCAAACGCGGTTCATAGCCTATGCGGGACAGCGAAGATTTGCAACGGGGGTGAAGGGCAGGCAGATGTCGGCGGTTATTGTTTGTCTTCGGCCAGGCGGCAATTGGCGACGCATTTCGCCGCCAGCATTTGGATTTCTGCTTTCTTGTGATTCGGCACGTTCGCACCCGCTTCTGGTACAACAATCAGCGACTGTGGACCATCGCCCAAATTGAAGGTGCACTCGAACTGCGAGGATTGAACGCCGCGTTGCTGGCAGGCATTTTTCTCGAGCGCTGATTCCAGCGTTTCCGGCTTCAGATGCAGCTGGCCCGCAATTTGGGACGGCACCATCGCCACCAGCATCGGCATGGGCGACTTGAGCTTTATGCTCACTTGTTCACCGTCGTGGTCCGGCGTAAATCCCCCGTATACCTTCAGAAACGACGTGAGGTCGTACTTCTCTTTGATCTGCTGTGTCCATCGAAACTCAGGCTGGACGCAGTTTTCTACGCAATCCCAGCGATAGTATTGGACGTGAACGTCGTTGGGAGAATCGAAGCGCCGCGTGAGGGAACCCTGCCCCGTCAGTACCGTGGCGATGCCCACGCCCACCGCGCGATCCACCTTGTCGTGGGGATCCAACACCGCGCCCAGTCCCGCAAATACCGCCGCATCGGGGTTGTTTCTCTCGTCTTGAATGATGAGTGTCATCGGCTCTGGCGGAACGAAACACACAAACCGCGTTTCCACAACGTGTTCTCGCAGGCACAGTTGCCGCAGGTTGGCGATGGCCTCGGGATGCTGCGGCGCTTCCTTCCATTCCTCCGCGCGCGTCAAGAATATCGTGATCGGCCTTTCGGCCTTGATATCCACCTGAATATTTCCGCCGTTTCCGAACGTGTGATAAGTCAGCCCCGTGTGATAATTCGCAGGGTCCAGCCGCACGCTTTCGTCGTTGGCGGGGAGCCAATTGAAGACCTTTGGTTGCTGGCCAAGACACGATCCGGAGAACACGCCCGACGATAAGAATGCGAGCAGAATCGCCAATTTTGTGAATTTCATAGTATTTCCATTTCATCAGGCTTCACC
>WNGI01003835.1_pt1 | contig 22067 bp, 19 predicted proteins | sample 5400621 | NCBI WGS metagenome assembly WNGI01 (sample SAMN13153374, study PRJNA577476) | soil metagenome | isolation source: 20 cm soil or saprolite under Garry oak tree replicate 1 | place: USA:California | collected 2016-06-15
CCGGCCTGCTCCTGTTCCGGGCGCCGCAGCTCGGTGTGATTCCCTGGCCGCACGTCGTCGGTGCGAATGTCGCCGCCGGTCTGGTGCTCATGGGGTACCTGCACTACGCGGAACACGATCCACGGCCCCTGGGGCTGGCTGCTCTCCATGCGCCGCCCGTCGTGTCGCGCGGCGTGATCAACGGGCTCATTGGCGCGGCCGTTGTCGCCGCCTGGTTCTTCATCCTGGATCTCGTCAGGGGCACTCCCTTTCGTACGCCCGCGGCGCTCGCCTCCGCGCTGTTGATCGGCGGTGCCGGACCGGGAGACATCGTTGTCACCTTCGGCCTGGTCGCGGCGTACACGGTCGTGCACATCGTCGCCTTCGCAATTGCCGGAGTGGTTTTCGTTGTGTTGGCGGAGCAGGCCGAACGCGCTCCCGCGATGAGCTTGCTCGTGTTACTCACTGCGATTCTGCTCGATGGCCTGGTTCTCGCTACGTTGGGTGTAGGCGCCCAATGGGTTCTGGGGACGATCGGATCGTGGTCGGTAGTCGTTGCGAACTTCCTCGCCGTGCTGGCGATGGGCTGGCACGTATGGCGGACCCACCCTCTGCTACAACACCGGCTGCTGGAGGAACACCCACAACTGCGCGTCTAGTTGACCTGCACGATCTTGAGGCCTCCGAGACCGGCGGCGACGATCAGCAGGCCCGACTGCAGCGCGACGTGATTGACCGATTGCAGATTTCCGAAGCCGAGCCTGCCTCGCATCGTGATCGTCTGTTGCACCTCGGGGCCGGTGGCTGAGAACGCCTGGCTGCCCTGCGCGAGGTACACGCCCGCCTCGCCGTTCGAGATGAACATCAGGTCTTGATCGATCGCGACCGCGTTGGTCACGACGACGGCTGGACTGAGGCCGAGTGAATCGGGGTTCGGCCGTGGCACAGCCCCAACTTTCAAGCCTGTCGACGCACTCAACACCTGCACGCCGCTGTCCCCGGCGGCGATGAAGGCCTTCCCGCCGACCAGCTCGGCCTGGGACTTCGCTTCCGCGACACTCGCTCCGGCGAACGGGAAGTTTCCAACGAGGCTCATGTTGCCTTCGTTATAGACCGACAACACCCCGGGTGTCCCTTGAACCACAGCGACTTTCCCGTCGCCGACGGTGACCCAGCGCGCATCATGCAGGGGAATCGAGCTGCTCACGGTGAATGTCGACGGATTGATCACGAACAGGCTCCCGGCGTCGCCGGACGTGGCGTACACCATCGACGCTGAAGCAGCGACGCTGGTCGCCACAAAGCTGCTCAGGGCTGTGCGCGTGTTGCCGGAGAGCACGAGGTTGTTGCCCTGGAGCTGCATCATCTCGAAGACGGCAGGCGACGCAAAGCCGGTATCGCCGGTCGCCTCGGCGACGTAGACGTTGGATCCCGACGTCGTTACCGCGCTGACGTCGGTGTTCTGAAAGAGCGCCTCGGAGACGAGCACCGGGTGATTCTTGTTGCTGATGTCGATGACGTCGACGCCGCCAAGGTAGGGATTCCCGATCATGTTGTAACTGACGACCGCGAGGTTCCCCACGATCGAGACAGAAGTCGCCTGCAGTGTCTGGCCGCTGATGGACGGCGGCGCGACTTCGGCTTTGAGCTTCAGAGTGAACACCTGGGTCGCGGTCGCCGCGCGCCCGATTGACGGAGACCCGGATGGCACGGGCGCCGACGGGTACCCGACGCCAACGCTGTCGATCGGAATGGAAGCGTCGAGATACGTGACGCGCGACGCGAGGGTGCCCGCGTCGTTCACGATCGAAATGTGGCCGTTGCCCTGGTTCCCTGGCCCCGTCGAATCGACGCAGGACAGGAGCAGCAGGGTGAGTAGACCAGTGCTCGCCACGACGTAGTTGCGCATCCTCTATATCGTCGAGTCCGCTGTTGCAATGCAAGGACCTCGCTCACCTCGTGAGCGACGTCACGCCCGCGCCGTATCAGAACACGCGTTCCAGCCCCAGCGCGACACCGCCGCGGGTCAGAATCGGCTGCGAATGCGTATACGTCGCATCGAGCCGCAGCTTCAAGCCGTTCGGCACGGTGTACCGAAATCCCGCTCCCGCGCTCCACGTGTCGAGCGACTGGATGGCAGTGCCGTTGAAAAAACTCTCCTGGCCACCGGACGCGAGAACGGACACCGCCGTCCGCGCGCCGACCGCGCGCAGCGCTTGCAGCGATATCGCGAGATCGGTTTCCTGGGTCGGGCTATGCGAGATGAAGCCGCGTACGTTCCACGTCATCCGCGTCGACTCGATGGTCGCGTGCGGCATGAACATGTCGACGGGGCCGACCGGATAGTTCCAATGCCGATACCCCACGCCGACGGAAGCCCGCCGGGCAACGAGTCCGGCGACATCGGCTTCCCAGGTGTTCGAAGGCAGGAAGACCGGCTGGTGCGCCGTGCCCGCCTCGCCCGTGATCCACAGTTTCTGCCCGGGATGCCAGACGCCACCGATGCGCTCGGTGACATCGACCTCCCCAAACCGGCCGACAACCTCGACGGCGGCCCATCCCCCATGCCCCTGCGGCGACATGAGCGTAAGCTGCGCGCCCAGCGTGGACCAATCCTGGCTGTCGGTCACCTTCTCGTACGAGCTCCAGGCGCCGACGCGAAGATTCTGTCCCCGGCACGGCGCGGCGAGACACACCGCGAGCAGCGCCGCGATGCTCGTCTTGCCGAAGCCCTTGCGCGTCATGTCGCCCCACACCTGGGCGCGGCGCCACACGCTGACGAAGGCTTTGAGGCGCCACCACACCGTGCATTGCCGGAAGCCGAAGTTTTCCAGTCCTGCGAAGAGCAGCAACCGGAATAGATCGCCAAAGCGCCGATAGCGACGGAAACTCACTTCCTCCAGCACGACGGCCCAGATCGAGAGCAGCATCCCGTAGCCCCAGGCGACCAGCACGAACAGCAGCGCGAACGAGACGTTCACCATGCCGAAGGCCAATCCGACAGCGGTGATCACGTAGCCGAGCAGCTCGATGAGCGGCGCCAGCATTTCGCCGAACGCGAAGAACGGCATCGCGAACAGGCCGATGCGGCCGTAGCGGGGATTGAACAACATCGTCTTGTACCGCCACATCGCGGCGATCAGACCGCGATGCCAGCGCTCCCGCTGGCGTGACAGGACGGCCATCGATTCGGGGACCTCGGTCCAGGCGACTGGATCGGGAATGAACGGCATTTCGTACTTGATCCCGTTGCGCCGCAGATAGCGGTGCATGCGCACGACCAGGTCGAGGTCCTCGACGATGCTCGAGGTTTGATAGCCGCCGACCGCCATCACGTACTCTTTGCGAAACAGCCCGAACGCCCCCGAGATGATGAGATTGCCGCCGAGGCGGTTCCATCCCAGGCGCCCGAACAGAAACGCGCGCAGATACTCGACCACCTGGATTCCCGGGAGCAGCTTGGTCGGCACGCGCGCGTCAGTCACACGGCCGTCCTTCACCGTGCAGTTGTTCGCGACTCGGACAGTGCCGCCGACCGCGGCGATTTCGCGACCCAGCAGGAACGGCCGCGTGAGGCGCAGCAGCGCGTCGGGCTCGATCAGCGTGTCGGCATCGATGGCGATGACGAGCGGGAAGCGGCTGGCGTTGATGGCGGCGTTCAGGGAATCGGCCTTTCCGCCGTTTTCCTTGTCGAGCACCAGCAGGCGCGAGCGCGACCGCGAGCGGTACAGCGCGCGGAGCGGCTGTGTGGGAATCGTTTCCGGATAGATGCGCGGGATCTCGTACAAATCGAACGCTTCACGCAGCCGCTCGATCGTATCGTCCTTCGAGCCGTCGTTCACGACGACGACTTCGTAGTTGCGATACTCGAGCGTGAGAATCGCCGTGACACTCGCCTCGATCGTGGCAGACTCGTTGTATGCCGGCACGAGGATCGTAATCGGCGGCAGCGCATCGCTCTGCATGAGACGCTGGAAGTCCTCGTCTTCGGCGAGGCGCGTTTGCTCCCAGATCTCGGGGATCGAGAGCATCAGCAACAGCGCATAGAACGAGTTGAGGACGAGGAAATACACCAGAATGGTGACATCCGTCGTCCCAATCACCGGGGCGAGCGTGCTCATGCCGCAAACTCCGCGAGCGCCTGCGCCGGTAATCCCAGCACCATCTTGGCCGTCGCGCGGGCGTACGGGTCGCTCCCGACCTCGGCCTCGAGCAGCGCGTTGCGGCCCACTGCCGCGAAGCGCATCAACGCGAGCGCCGCGCGCAGCCGGACCCACCAGACATCGTCCCGCAGCGCGGCTTTCACGAGGGGGAGTGTGGTGACGTCGCTGATCATCCCCAGCGAGCGCGCCGCCTGCGCCCGGACGGGCCAGGCGCCGTCAGCGATCAGCCGCGTGAGCGCCGCCACGGACTCGCGGTGCGGGAAGGTGCCCAGGGAGCGCGCCGCCTGGACGCGAACTTCCGGATTGGGGTGATCGGCCAGCGCCGTGAGGCGCTCGCGCAGCGCCGGCTCACCGAGCCGTGCCGCGAACTCGGCGAGCCGCGCCAGTCCAGGGTCTTCGGTGCGGCGCAGTCGCTTCTGCAGATGCTCGACGACGACAGGCCGGGAGCGCAGCAACATGGCTGCGTAATACGCCTGAACCGTGGGGGCGAGCTTGGGGAGACGCTCCAAGGCCGTCAGCGTCAGCGCTGTGTTCTCCATCCGCTCGAGGCAGGCGACGGCGGCAACGTGCACCGCCGGATGCCGGTCGTTGATGAGGCGCGTGAGTCGGGCGGCGTCCTGCGGCATCGCCGCAACGCTGAGAAAGCGGGCGCACTCGAGCCGCTTCCACCACCGCGCGGAGCTGCTGTTGCTGCGCACCAGACGCGCCCACCAGTTGTGCTCGAGGGCGAGCGCCAGCTGGCGCCAGCGCTCGCCCGGGACGCGCGCGGACCATTTGACGAGCGCATCGATCGCGAGCGGCACGGGAAGCCGGGACAGGCCCACGAGCACCCCCGCAAGCGGAGCGGTGCCGGCCGCCCAGCGACGCATCGAGGCGTCGACCGCCTCACGCCGTGGATTGAGCCGGGTGCTGCGCCGCACCCGGAACCAGCGGTTCAGCACGATGAGGACGATGAACGCGCCGAGCAGGCCGCCCTGCACGATCGCCACCACGATGAGGAACTGCCGGGGCGACGCGATCATCTGCCCACCCACCGCCGGATTTTTTCGAGCGCGACACGCAGGCTCATGGGCTTGACCATGTAGTCCAACGCCCCTGCCTCGAGGCCGCGCAGCTGCTCGGACTCACTGCCATGCACGGTCGTGAAGACCACGCGAAACTTGCCTGGGCACTCCTCCTTGAGCGCTTCGAAGATCGAATAGCCGTCGAGCGCCGGGAGATCGACGTCCAGCAGCAACAGCGGCGTCTGCCCGTGCGTCTCCAGCTCGCGGAGGGCGTCCAAGGCCTCGCGGCCGTTGCGGTAGTGCACGAAGCGATAGCCGCGCGCCTCCAGCCCGAACGTCAGCAGCTCCGCCAGCGTGGGATCGTCCTCGACGACGATCACTTCGGGGACGTCGGCTGCCGGGAGGTCGGAGGAGGCCGGTGGAGGAGCCGGAGCGATGTCGATCCGCGGCGGCGCGCCCTGCTTCGTGAACAACGCGGCCGCGAGACGACGCACAAACGCGCGGGCTTCCTGCCCGCGGTTTCCGGCGCTGCCATTGCCCGGGTGCTCGAGCCATTGCTTGGTGGCTGCCTCGAGCTCTGCCGCGACCACGCTTGCCTGGGGAAATCCGAACGAACCAGCCGAGCCGCGCAGCCGATGGGCATCGCGGCGCAGTGCTTCTATCGCAGCCGTGTCATCGCCCGCGGCGACGAGCCGTTCGGCTAGTTCGGCGATCGCCCCGAGCTGATCGCGGGCTCCCTGCAGGTATTCGTCCCGTGCGCCGGGGGGAAGCCCGAAGTCGTCGACTCCTCCCCCTCCCTGGTTCACGGGCACCAAGATATAACTAGCTTGTGTTTGGACCTAATGAACGAGCGCGAAGTAGGGCTGTGTGCGACCTGCCGTTGGGTGCAAATCGTAAGGAACCGGCGCGACTCCGTGTTCTACCGCTGCACGCGCGCCGAGACTGACGCGCAGTTCGTCCGCTACCCGCCGCTCCCGATGTTGCGCTGCCCGGGCTACGAGCGCCAAGCGGATGACCAATCCTCGAACCTGCGGAGGGGGGGCCTCTAGAGCGCGCCAGGCCCGCCCCACCCGGTCCCTGGGCGAATTCCGTGCCGACGAGCAGGGGTGCTCACGCTGGGTGATTTTGAGCACGGTTGTGATTCTCCTCACTTGCAGAACGCTCAGCCGTTTCTCACTTTGAACCGCCGCTTAGCTATCTCCTTGGCCGAAAGGGACTTCGTGCAGCGATTTTTGCTGAAGTATTTCGAGCGCATCCTCGTGCTGCTGCTCGTTGCTTCCTTGCTGGTAATCAACCGCCTCATCGACCAGAAACTCGCCTTTCTCAGCTTCTACTATCTGCCGGTGATCCTTGCGGGCTTCTATGGCGGGCGGCGCTTTGCGGTCGGATCGGCGGTGTTCATCGCCGCGCTCACGTTTTTCTTCCAGGCGATCGAAGGCTTCGGCATGGAAGCCGGCCTGAGGCCGGACTCCATGCTGACGCTGGTGCCCTGGGCCGGGTTCCTGATCCTCACCGGATATGTGGTTGGTGGGCTCGCGGAGCAGCGCGCCGCCCGGTTGGCGGATCTCAAGAACGCGTATCTCGCGACACTCGAGATGCTCACCTTTCACATCGAATCGACCGAGCGGCATCAGGAAGGTCATTCGACGCGCGTCGCCCAATTGGCCGGCGAGATGGGCGCCGAGCTCAAGCTGCCGGAGGGCGAGCTGGAGAACCTGCGGATCGCCGCGCTCCTGCATGAGGTGGGGATCGCCGATCACCGTCTGCTGCGGCTCCTGTCGCGCTCGGTGACTGACGAGACGGTCGCGGTGGCACGCGCCCTGCGCGGCGCCGCTGAGATCATCGCGGAATACTCGCACTACTATGAGATCGTGGGCGACGATTGGGACATCGAGGCGCTGCCGATGGCGACGCCGGTGAAGGTGCTGGCCGTCGCCGACGCATTCGAGACGCTCCAGACGGCGACGCCGGTACGGCCGGCGTTTACGCGGTGGAGCGCGCTCGAGGAAGTGGAGAAAGGCGCAGGAAGGACGTTTGCGCGTGAAGCGGTGCGGGCGCTCCGTGTCGTGGCCGGCCGCCCCGAAGTGGCAGCCCCAGCCAAAGCGCTGAAGGTGGTCTAGGGTGTGTCGTGCGGCGGGGCTTTCCGGCCGCTCGCCACTCCACCTGCGACACCCACACCCAACGCGAGGGCAGTCCCAACGGTCACAACCGGCAGGAAAGCGATCGGAAGCGCCACGGCCGCGGCTGCGGCACCGGCAATCAGCGGAGCAGAGGGTTTCTTGACGGCATCGACGTAGCGCAAACGGCGCCGCACGAAGTCGCGAGAGACAAGGAAGCCGCCGACGAGCGCGGCGGCCGTCACAATCAGTCCCAGCATGGTGTTCTCCTGTAGGTACCGCGCTGTACGGAACTTGTCGAACGTGCGTTTCAGGCGCTACCAGCGAATCGCCGCGCTCCCCCACGTAAATCCCGACCCAAACGCCGTCAGCATGAGCAGATCACCGTGCTTGAGACGCCCTTCGGCGAGCGCCTCGTCCAGCGCGATCGGAATCGACGCCGCCGTCGTGTTGCCGTACTTCTGGATGTTGCTGTACACCTGATCGTCTCGCAGGCCCGTCGCCTTCTGCACCATTTCGATGATGCGCTGGTTCGCCTGATGGGGAACGAGCAGCGTGATGTCGGCGGGGGCGAGACCATTCGCTTTCAGCGCGATCGCAACGGACTCGGGCATCTTCACGGACGCGAACTTGAAGACGTCGCGTCCTTCCATCACCGCGCGATGCAGTCCCTGCTCGAGCATCGCGACGCTGACGTACGGGTCGTGCGCCAGGCCGGGCCCGTCGACCCACAGCTTCTCGGCGTAGCGCCCGTCGGCGAAGATGTGCGTCGACAGCACGCCGCGGCCGTCGTCGTCGACCGGCGCCAGCACCGCGGCGCCCGCGCCGTCGCCGAACAGGACCGCGGTGTCGCGGCCGCGGGTCGTCTTGTCGAGCCCGCGCGAGTGCACTTCAGCGCCAACCAGCAGGATGCGTTTGTACTGCCCGGTGCGGATCCAGGCGTCGGCAATTGACAGGCCGTAGATGAATCCGCTGCATTGATTGCGCACGTCCACAGCGGGAATGTCGGTGAGCCCAAGCTCGCGTTGCAGGAAGACGCCGTTGCCGGGCTCGAAATGGTCGGGCGTGCAGGTACAGTAGATGATGCAGTCGAGATCCTTCGGCTCGAGGCCGGCCTTGTCGAGCGCCTTCTGCGAGGCCGCGCGGGCGAGCCCGACGCCGGTGTCCCCCCGGTCGACCCAGTAGCGTGTCTTGATCCCGCTGCGCTGGACGATCCACTCATCCGACGTGTCCATGATCTTCGCGAGATCGTCGTTGGTGACGAGACGCGCTGGAACGTGGAACCCCGTCGACAGGAATGCGGTGCGCAGCATGCGTTGACGCTCGAGAAAGGTTGCGGGTGATTCCGAAGGTCCCAAGATTAGCTCATGGATCTCACCGTCACCAGAGAACAATACGACGCCATCCGCATTGCCAAACACCTTCCGGACGTGCTCAAGAAGGTGTTGGAGAAGGCCGGCACCGCGGCCAACGGCCACATGTTGCATCTGACCTACGAGGAGGCCACCGCGCTCAACGAGCTCGCCGCCTGGAACGTGCACACGGACGATGCGGGCAACGTCACACCCCAATCGCAGGTCTTCGACGATCTTGTACGAGCCATCCTCACACACCCCGAGTATTGAAATGCGACTGCGTGTACTCATCGTTCTCAGTCTGTCCGCGTCCCTCTTCCCGCTTCCCGCATTCGCGCAACAGCGGGCCATCAGGTTCGAGGATTTCATCGCCCTCAAATCCGTGAGCGATCCCCAGCTATCGCCGGACGGCAAGTGGGTCGCGTATACCGTCGCGACGCCGTCGCTCGAAGACAACCGCAACGTGTCACGCGTATGGGTTGCCGAAGTCGCAACGGGCAAGTCGCGCCAGCAGACGGGTGGGCCGGGCTCCGACCGCCAGCCCCGCTGGTCGCCCGACGGCAAGACGCTGGCGTTCATTTCGACGCGCGACAGCGGCGCGCAAGTCTGGGTGCTCCCCATCGCGGGCGGCGACGCGCGGAAGGTGTCACACCTCGCGGACGGCGCGTCTGATCCGCTCTGGCTGCCCGATGGATCGGGACTGCTGGTGGTGAGCGACATCAAGTGGCCGCTCAATCAGGAAATCGATCAGCGCAATGGGAACTATCCAACCGAGGCGCGGATCTGGACCGGCCTCATGTGGCGGCACTGGGACGATTTCCGCGCGGGGAAGCGGCAGCACTTGTTCCGAGTCGATCTGGCGAGCGGCACGGCGACGGATCTGACGCCGGTCGATCACGATGCGCCCACGATCGCCACGGGCGGCGATGGTGACGTCGCAGTGTCGCCGGATGGCCGCGAGACTGTCGTGGCGATGCACGGCGACACCTCCGTGGCCGACAACACGAACGTGGACCTCTTCGTGGTCGGCAGTGGTGGGAAACTGCGGCCCATCATCACAAATGCCGGCGCCGACAACACGCCGCGATATTCGCCGGACGGAAAGTGGCTGGCATATCTGTCCATGGAGAGAGCGGGATTCGAGGCTGATCGCCTGCGGCTCATGCTGCTCGCACGGACGGGCGGGACGGGCGGCACGGGCGACGGACGCCCTGTTGAAGCGACGTCGGGTTGGGATTTGTCGGTAGGATCGTACACATGGTGTCCCAATTCGAAATGCATCTACGCGGGTGTCGAGGAACGGGGACGGGACAACATCTATCGCATCGACGTTCCCGGATACAAGCGGACGCGCGTTGTCTCTGGTGGCGTGAATACAGGCGTGCAAGTCGGGCCCGACAACCGTACGCTCGCCTATCTGCATCAAAGCAACACGCAACCACCCGAAGTCTGGGTAGCCGGCAGCTCACCAAGGGCCCTTACGCATCACACGGACTCTGCCGTCGCGACGCTCGACTTGCCGCCGCTCGAGGCATTCGGATTCGTCGGCGCACTCGGCGATTCGGTGTTCGGGTGGACGCAGAAGCCGCCTGGATTCGATCCGTCGAAGAAGTATCCCGTGGTATATCTGATTCACGGGGGACCGCAGGGCGCGTGGACCGATTACTGGGGCGCCCGATGGAACTACCAGATGTTCGCGGCGCGCGGCTGGGTCGTGGCCGCCGTGAACTTCCACGGCTCGACGGGCTACGGCCAGAAATTCACTGACGCGATCTCGCAGCACTGGGGCGACTATCCGTACGAAGATCTCATGAAGGGCCTCGACGTCGTCGCCCGGCTCCCGTACGTGGACTCGACGCGCATGGGCGCCGCGGGCGCGTCGTACGGCGGGTACATGGTGTACTGGATCGCCGGTCACACCAACCGCTTCAAGGTGCTCGTGGACCACGACGGCGTGTTCAATGCTCAGAGCATGGCGGGCAGTACCGAAGAGTTGTGGTTCACCGACTGGGAGTTCGGCGGCCCGCTATACTCGAAGCCCGAGCTCTACCAAGAGTGGTCGCCGGTGAATCACGTGAGCGACTGGAAGACGCCCATCCTGATCGTCCATAGCCAGCTCGATTATCGGGTCGATCTCTCGGAGGGCTACCAGGCGTTCACGGCTGCGAAGCGGATGGGTGTCGAAGCGAAATTCCTGTACTTCCCCGATGAAGGGCACTGGGTGTTGCGCCCACGCAATCGCCGCATCTGGTGGGGCACGGTCCTCGATTGGCTGGAGGTGCACCTCAATGAAAGCCCTCACCCGTAACACGCTGTTGTCGTTGCCGCTCGCGCTCCTGATAGCCGGGGCGTTGCCTGGTCAAGGCTGGGACTTCCTGGACGCGTTCACGCTCGCGTTCTGCTTCACGTACGTGGGTCACTGGGTGGAAGTGTGGCTGCTGAAAATCCCCGGCATCGAAACGCCGGGTGGAAAATTCGTCCGCGTGCTGGGGTGGTTTGCGGGCGGACTGTGGTGCTATGTCGTTGCCCGCTGGGCGCTGCTCGCGATGGGGCGCGATACGAAACAGCTACCCGCGCTCATCTGGGGAGGCCTGTTATTTGTAGCGCTCGAGTTTGTCGTTCATGGAGTGCTGCAGGCGTCTGGGAAGCCAAACTTCTATAGCGGACAGCTTCAAGAGGCCAGGTACCAGTAAAGTTGCACCGTTGCCCAGACGGCGAAGTGGCTGCAAGCTCGGAGCTTCAAGCTTGGAGCCACTTGGCCGTCTGGGCAACTTCGCAACTACTCTAAGGGCTTGGAGCTTGTGACTTAGTCCAGACGTTGTTGCCCCGTCTTATATCCGGAAAGTTCTTATCGGGATCGACTTCTACTTTCACCAGATCCTTCGCGAAAGCCCGCACGTACCTAAAGTGACTCCCCTCAAACCAAACCTCTACCGGAAGGCGAGCATTCTCCGTGCTGCCGTCGTTGAAGGTCACCCGGAGGTCGACCGGCATCGGCAGACCACCCGGACTCGAGAGGAAAATCGTCGTGAGCGTGGTGCCCGAGGAATCGCGCTGCGCGCGCACCGAGTCCACCGCCTGATCCACCACGTCGGTGCGCAGGAACCAGCCGCGCCAGAAGTAGGACAGATCCTCCCCGACGCCGTCCTCCATCGAGCGGAAGAAATCGGCGGGTGTGGGATGCTTGAAGGCCCAGCGCCGGATGTATTCGCGGAAGGCTGTATCGAACCGTGTCGAATCGAGGATCGCATGACGCAGCAGGTACAGCCCGGTCGCGGGTTTGCTGTACGCCACGGCGCCCAGGAGGTCGGGCGTGACGCGGTCGGCCGGCGTGATGCCAGGCTCGTCGCGGCCGGTCGCGGCGAACTGCGCCCACGACTCGGCCTGCCCGCGGCTGCGAAGCGATTGCTGCTCAGGGAAGTAGGCCCGGGCCGAATAGATGTTGATGAAGGTGTTGAACCCCTCGTCCATCCACGCGTAGAGCCGCTCGTTGTTGCCCACGACCATCGGGAACCATTGGTGGCCGAGCTCGTGCGTCGTCACCCCGAATAATCCTTCGCGACTGCGCCGGTTGGCGCAGAACACCATCATCGGATATTCCATCCCCCCAACCGGGCCATTCACATTGATCGCGGTCGGATAAGGGTACTGGAACCATTTCTCCGAGTAATGTTTGATCGAGTGCCGCACCATTCTCGTCGATTCGCGCCAGATCGAATCGGCGACGGGCGGATAGTACGATTGCATCAAGATCCCGTTCCAGCCGCTCGCATCCCAGATAAAGTTGGGCGCCGCGGCCCAGGCGACGTCGCGCACGTTCTTGGCCGAGAAGCGCCACGTCAATGTGGGGCTGGCTCCCGCCGGCCGCGTCGCGGCCTGGCCCACTTCATTCTTCGTGATGATGGCGACCGTGGAATCGGAGCCCAGCGCCTGCGCGAGCCGCGCGCGCTGCGCGGCGGTCAGCACCTCGAGCGGGTTGGTCAATCGTCCTGTCCCGGCCACGATGAACCCGCGCGGCACGGTGATGGCGAAATCGATGTCGCCGTACTCGAGATAGAACTCGCCCTGGCCGAGGTATTGCTCGCTGTTCCAGCCGCGCACGTCGTCGTAGACGGCCATGCGCGGGTACCATTGCGCGATCTCGTACAACCAACCCTGCGGGAACTGCTCGCGGCCCATGCGATCGGCGCCGTGCTCGGGGACCTGGAACGAGTAGCCGATGTCGAAGGACGTGACGCCGCCCGGGGGCAGCGGGCGATCGAGCTCCACGCGCATGATGGTGCCGTTTTCGAATGTGCGCAGGGCGGTCCGCGTCGCAGCCTTGCCGGTGGATTGGCGAACCGCCTCGACACGATCGAGCACGAACCCGCCTTTGAATCCGCGCGCGGCGAACCGGGCATCGGGTGGGTTCAACACAGTGCCGCGGCTGTCGTCGCGAAACAGGTTCTGATCGAGCTGCATCCAGAGATAGCGCAGCGAGTCGGGCGAATGATTGGTGTAGCGGATCGTTTCACGGCCGGCGATGGTATGCGTTGCGGTGTCGAGTGTGACGGCGATCGTGTAATCGACACGCTGCTGCCAGTACCGCGGGCCGGGGCTTCCCGATCCCTCCCGGATCAGGGTGGGTGTCGACAGCTGCAGGCGGCGGAACGGTGATGTATCGGTGCGCGCCACGGGTAGGGATTGGAGCGCGGGCTGCTGTAACGCCGTCAGAACAAGTAGCGCTCCGGCCGTCCGTGCCGTACGCCGCGGCGACGACTAGATTGTCGCGAGCGATGATGCGCCGGCGCGACCGCTCCCCGATTCGTTTCACCATTGTCGTGGCCGCCGTGCTCGCGGGATGCGAGCACGGCGCCCCGTTCCTTCCGGCCGATTACACTCCCTCGCAACCCTACAACGCGCCGCCGCTCATCCGTCTCACCTTGAATCCTGGTGACGATATGATGCCGGCGTGGCTGCCGGACGGCGAGATCGTGTACACCGCGGAGCGGATCGATCGCGCCGATCATGACCGCTGCCTGGCGGTGATGCCCGGCACCGGCGCCGCAGTCGTCGGCTACGTCTGCCGCAGCTCGACCTCCAACGATTCGCTCGACGTCTTTCTAGAGGCGAGCGCGACCTCGCTCGGGGGAGATCAGATCGCGTACGTGCGGCAGGGTTCGTACCGGCTGCCTATCCCCCCAATCTCTCCGAACGAGCAGGCCATTATCGTCGCGCCAGTCACGGATCCCAACGCCGGTCGCGAGGTCCGGAGCGTACCGTATCTCGCGCCCTCCGGCCGCACCCACTGGGGGATTTCGCACCTCCGCTGGCTCGATGCGTCCCGGCTCATCTACGTGGGTGAAGACGTGAGCTATCCCCGCGCCTGTTCGATGTGCCCTCCCGACACCGTTCGCGTCGGACTCGAGATTGCGGTCCTCGATCTGACTCCGGCCACTCCAACAGTGACGATCGTGCCGGGGACAGACGCCGCGTCGTCCGTCAGTGTCGGCGCAACCAGCGACACGATCTACTTCACATCCGAAAACGACGCGGTCGTCTACCGGCACGTGTTCTCGAGTGGCGTGACCGACACGGTTCATGATTTCGGTGGTAACCGGCTCGTGCGCGATGTCGCGTGGGCGGCCGGGCGCCTGTTCGTGGTGGTGGACGGCCTCCCGGACATTGGCGGTGATGTGCACATCCTCGGACCCGCGGCCGGCGCAGACTCGCTGGTGCAGCCGCCCGCCCGCGCTGGGGGCGCATTTGTGTGGTTCGAGCGGCCGGCGCCGTCGCCTGACGGCCGGCGCTTCGTCGCCCAAGGGTATGTCCTCGCGAGCGACACGTCCTCGCTCGCCTCCAGCCGCGAAGTATGGCTGTACGAGCTGCCGTAACGGCCGCGGGCGCCGCGCTCTGTCTCATGACAGGCGCGCTGGCGGCCCAGACGAACGGTTCGATCGTCGGGCACGTGCGCCAGCGCGTGGGGAGTGTTCCCGTCAGTGGCGCGGAGATTGGACTCGACGGCCGCTTCCTCGCGCAGACCGACTCCACAGGCTACTACCGCATACGCGAAGTGCGGAGCGGCTGGCATGTCGTCACGGTTCGCTCCATCGGCTTCGAGACCGTCCGTCGTGACAGTGTTCTGGTTCGTGCCGGCCAGAACACAGTGGTGAACTTCACCGTGGACGTCTACACGATCGAGCGGCCGATCGTGGTCGAGGCGTACGCTGACTCGATCCTGGACCCGACGGTCGTCGCGTCAGTGCAGCGCATTGGGGGAGACGAGCTGCGGCGCTTCCCCGTCACGACGGTGGCAGAAGCCGTCGCCCTGTCCGCCGGCGCCGTGGGCGAGAGCTACCGCGGTGGCCGCCTCGGCCAGCAGGCGTTCGTGCTCGATGGATTGGGTGTGAAGAATCAGCTGGACGCGTCAACGGGCGGACTCGGCGTGCGCATTCCGCCCGACCTGCTGGTGGAAGCGTCACTCGCGACCAACGGTTTCTCCGCGCGCTACGGCCAGGCCATTTCCGGTCTCGTCAACGTCGTGACCAAAGACGGCGGCGAACGCTGGAGCGGACGCGCGGCCTACGAGAGCGACCGGCTGCTGTGGGGCGCCGCGGATATGGGTCAGGACCGCATGGTCGTGTCGGCGGATGGCCCGCTCGGCGGCGGCATCGGGGTCGTCGCCGTACTCGACGTCGAGGGCAAGCTCGATGCCGATCCCGTGAATGCGCCGCCGCCCCCCGAGGCGCGAGATCCCCGCAACAACAACCCCGCGATGCTGCCGCACAACAGCGGCGAGCGCGTCGACGCCGGCGCCAAGCTGCGCCTGCCGCTCGGCGGGTCACACTCCCTGCGCCTGTTCGCGCTGCGATCGGTCGAGCAACGGCTGCTGTACGATCCCGTCTACAAGTACGACACCGATGGCGCGCCCGGGCAGCGCGTGAGTGGCAACCTGGTCAGCGCCGACCTGCAGCGCGCGAGCAACAATTTCACCGCCGACCTGCGTGCCGGTTACTTCTCGCGCGAGTTCGAGCGGGGGACGCTCGCCGAGCAGCCGCGGTACCGCTTCGGAGCGTTCACCGGCAGCCCGTTTCGGTTCACCGGCGACGAGCTGGCGCGCAGTCAGGACACCGTCGCGGCGCGCGCGCCCATTCCCGGACTCACCGCTCCCGACTTCAGCGATCGGACGCCGTGGGGCGTGCCCGCATTTTTCCTCGGTGGCGGGTCGGCCGGCGGAGTGGCGTGGAACCAGTTCCACGAGCTGCGCGGTCAAGCCGATTTCAGCGTGGGAGGTCCGCACGGCGATTTCTACTTTGGCGGAGAGATTGCGAGGCAGGAGGTGAAAACCTTCCAGCGGGCCCTGGGCTATCTGCCCGTCGGTGACAGCGTACCGCCCGCTGAGGCCTCGACCTTCACACCGATCTCCGCTGCGGCGTACGCGGAAGGGCAGCTGCGCGGGCCGGACTTCGTGTTCACGTTTGGGTTGCGCTACGACCAGTTCGATCCCGGAACCGGGATCCCCGGCGGTGCCGTGTACGGCGCGCGGCGCAGCTTCAGTCCACGGCTCGGCTTCTCGACCATCCTGAAGGGCGCGACGTTCGTCGCGAGCTGGGGCCGCTTCTCCCAGGCACCCGACTTCCAGTATCTCGTAGATGCGGCCTTCGACGACACGTTGCGCACCGGCCGTTTCCGTCGCGGCAACCCGAACCTCGGCTTCGAGGAGGCGACGCAGTACGAGTTCTCGTTGCGGACGCGACCCTCGCCCACGACGACGCTGCGCGTCAACGTCTTCAACAAATTGCTCGACGGAATGGTGGCGTCGGTGCCGCTGGGCGTCGATCCCGACTCGTCGATTTTCGGGAATCTCGACTACGGAGACGTGAAGGGTGTGGAAGTCATCGGGGAGCGGCCGCTGCGTGATGGCTGGGGTGTGCGCGTTTCCTATACGCTGCAACAGGCGCAGGCGACCGCGACCAACGCGTTCCAGCTCACCCGGCGCATCCGCCTCGATCCCGGGGGCGACACGATCAATCCGGCGCGCGTGACGTTCCCGCTCGATTACGATCGCCGCCACAGTCTCACGGTGATCGGGCAGACGCAGCTGTCACGCAACGCCGGTCCGCGGCTCGCGGGTATACGTCCGTTTGCCGGATTCGAGGCGGCGGTGATCGTTCGCGTGAGCTCCGGCCTGCCGTACACGATGACGAATCTTGCGGGCGACAGTCTGATCGGCTTACCCAACAGTCACCGGCTGCCGACACTGGCGACGGTGGACATGCTGGTGAGACAACCGATTCGGCTGGGCGGACGGTGGCAGGGGAGTGTCTACCTCGACGTGCGGAATCTGCTCAATCGCCAGAACGTCGAGGCCGTGCGTCGCGAGACGGGTCAGCCGAACTTCACCGACGCCCAGCTTCAACAGATGGCGGAGACGGCATACGCCGCCCACCCGGAGCCGATTCCCTACGAGTCACCGCGCTATCGTTCTTACGCCGATCTGGACGGCAACGGCCTCATCGAAGGACGCACGGAGCTGTTCCCGCTCTATCTGTCGGCCGCCCGGGATTATGGGCAGCCGTTGTTCTCATACGGGCCGCCCCGCCTCTTCCGCATCGGCATCGAGCTGCTGTTTTAGTCCCTCGAGCAGGTAGCCGGCCGCAACGCCGGCCACAACCAGCAACAGCCCCAGCCAGCCGAGTCCGGTGAGGCGCTGGCTGAAGAGGAGCAGCGCCAGCAAGGCGCCCACCACAGGCTCGATCGTCGCAGCCACCGACGCCGGCGCGGCTTCGATCCGCTTCATGGCGCCGAAGAACAGAAGATTGGCTGCGATCACGGAGCCGGCGGCGAGTCCCAGCAAGCCACGCCACGCCGCGCCCGACGGAGGCAGCGTTGGCTGCCGGCCCCAAATCGCGAGGGCAATCCAGATCAGGATGACGCCTCCCACCGCCTCGAGGAACAGCACCTTCACCACGCCGTAGCGCGGCGCCGCGTAGCGGCCCATCAGTGACGTCAGCGCGTAGCTCAGCGCCGACAGCAGGCCACCGGCGACGCCCGCGGTCACGCCCATGCGTGCGGCCTCCGCGCCCGCGTTGCTGCCGCCGGTAACGGTGAGCGCCACGCCGACCATGACGATGACCGCCAGCGCGATGCGGGTCGGTGTCAGCGCCTCTTTGAGAATCACGCGAGCGAGCACGGCGACCATCACGGGAGCGGTATACAGCAACGCGGCGGCGCCGGCGACGCCGACGCCGGCGATCGCGAACTGATACGCGATCTCGAACAGCGCGACCAGCGCGCCCCCGCCGAGGCCGATGAGCAGCCAGCCGCGCCGGTCCGCGCGAAACAGGTCACGGCGGAACAGGATGCCCCAGATCGCGAGCGCGATCGTGCCGATGAGGACGCGCCAGAAGCCGATGCTGGTGGCGGGCATGAGGCTGTAGAGGCCGGTCGAGAGGGGGCCTGTGGTGCCCCAGGTCGCGCCCGCGCCGAGCGCGAAGAGGTAACCCACGACGCGGTTATGGCGTGGCATACCCATGAATCTGCTCTCTTGATAGGTGTCAGGTGCGTGGTTTCAGGGGCTACGATGTAGGATCGCAGTCGAATGGTCCGATGCCGAGAAGAATGATGCTTCAAGAATGCTCGCTGCAAACATTATCTGACATGCCGCCCGAGCGAAAGAAGGTTACCTCATATCGCGACCTGATAGTCTGGCAACGCGCGATCGACCTCGCCGACGTTGTCGATGATCTCACGAAGGCTTTCCCCCGGGATGAGCGCTTTGGGCTTACCAACCAGATCCAACGATCGGCGGCTTCAATTCCAAGTAACATCGCGGAAGGTCACGGGCGAGCGCACTTACGAGAATATCTCCACCATCTGTCGTTTGCACGAGGGTCGCTAATGGAGCTCGAAACGCAACTTGTCCTCGCTGCACGACGACAGTACGTGAGCTTGGAGGATCAGCAACGCGCATTCGACCTGACCGGAGATGTTGGACGACTCCTGGCGGGTCTGATACGCGCGCTGAGGGGCAAGTTACCACCTGACACCTAGCACCGAACACCTGTCAGGTGTCGGGAGTCAGTGGTCAGTCGCGATGAGCTCACCGCGCAACACTGTCACGGCCTGGCCGCCGAGGCGTACCCGTTCTCCGTTGAGACGCACGCGCACCACGCCGCCGCGCGCAGACGCCTGATACGCGACGAGTTCCTGCTTGCCGAGTTTCGCGCTCCAATACGGAGTCAGCGCGCAGTGCGCCGAGCCGGTGACTGGATCCTCCGGGACGCCGGCTTGCGGCGCGAAGAATCGCGACACGAAGTCGTACTCGCTCTTCTTATCCGCCTGGCTGGTGACGATGACACCGCGCGCGTCGACCCGAGCGAGCGCATTGAGATCGGGCTCGAGCCCGCGCACGGTCGACTCGCTATCGACCTCGACGAGGTAATCGAAGCGGCTGCGGCCTACGAACCGCGGCTTTACGCCGAGCGCATCGATCAGGCCCGGAGGCGGCTGTGCGGGGGAGGCAATCGTCGTCGGGAAGTCGAGCTCGATCCAGGAATCGCGCCGGTCTGCCGTCAGCAACCCGCTCTTTGTGTGAAAGCGCGCCTGAGCCGCGGTCTTGAGAAGCCCATCTTCCCACAGCACATGCGCGCTGGCGAGCGTCGCATGGCCGCAGAGATCGACTTCGACCGCGGGAGTGAACCAGCGCAGATCGTATTCACCGTTCCTGGGAACGAGGAACGCGGTCTCAGCGAGATTCATCTCGCGCGCGACGTTTTGCATCCAGGCGGGCTCCGCGGCCGTGGGGAGAATGCAGACCGCGGCGGGATTGCCGGCGAACGGGCGATCGGTGAACGCGTCGACTTGGATGATTCGGAGGCCCATGCCTCCAAATCTATTGCTGCCGCGCGAGTCGCGAGGCGATCCAGTTCAGCCAGGCCCCCGCGAACGCGCTCGCATATGCTGCCAGGACCGTGACGCCCGCGCCGGCCTGGCTCGGCGCCGCGAAACCATGACCACCCTCTAACAACGTCAACAAGCGTCCTACTGCAGCGCCAGCTGCCCAAGCGGTGAGCGACAATACAGCCCAGCGCCATGGCGCGTAGCGAAACGCAAACGCCAGGACAAACGTCGCGAGCGCGGTGACGACCACGCCGAGCGCATCAGGACCCAACAACCCAGCAGTGAACGCGAGCCCCAGAGTCCATGCGGCCAGGCGGCGCATGCTAGGCCGCCTCCCCCAGACGCAGGCGTGCCCGATGCCAAAGCGCGATCGCGGCAATGACACACCCGATAAAGGCGCCACCGAGGGAATTCACGATGATGTCGCCTCCGACGCTCGTGGCAAACCATCCTGCGACTCCGCCGATCGCCGTGCCGACCGAGCAGGCGAGGAACATGCGACCGAGAGGTACGCGACGTAGCAACAGCCACGCGAGGAATGGCGCGGTGACGGCCCCAAGCGGGGCGCCGAACAACCCACCAATCTCAAACAACTCAGTCGAGACTCGCTCGCCCGCCAGCAACCCGACGAACGCGAACGCGGCCCCACCCGCCAGAGCACCAAAAACGATCCCGGCGCCCACCAGCCCAGTCGTCACAACCACAATCCGGCCAAGTCGTGTCATCGTCAGCTCGCTTTCGCCAACGCAAACGTGGTCTTGCCATGCCACAAGCTGTTCTCGTGACCAATAATCAACGTGGTCTCGGCATCGTTGTTTCGCAGCACGAGGCGCAGATCCGGCGTGGCGGCCGGCACTTCGAAGACGATATCGATGGTGTACGACTCGCCTGGAATGAGCGCGCGGCGCAGCCCGTCGGTCGAGCCCGGGTACTCATGGCCCTGTGCATCCACGAGCGCGACGTAGCGGCTATTCGGTGTGAGTGGCGCTGCGCGTGAGCGGCGTGCCGAGATCGTCCCTTCGTCGAACCGGACCTTGACCGTTACGGTCTCCCGGACGCGCCCGTCCGGCAGCGGCTCGGATTTCGTGCCCGTCACCGAATACGCGAGGTGACAGTCGATCTCACAGATGTGCTTCTCTTCACCCGGTGCCAACACCCGGCTGCGACTGAACAACGACGCGCCGAGGACGAGCAATGCATAGAGGCCAGCTCCCGCGATCAAGGTGCGCAGCGTCACCCGAGCGAACGGTTGCCGCTGGGTGACGCGTGCGACCAAAAAGAGCACCACGAGCGCCGCGCCGCCCAACACGGCGCCGACAAACAGCAAGACCGTCAGGGGATTCAAGCCGTCAGTGATCATTGGATTGCTCCTTGACGTTCGCCGGGCACGACGCTCTCAGGGCACCGTTCAGCTGCGGCAGGGCGGTGAGCAACGGCGGCACCGCATCCCCACCCAGTGTGAGCGCATACTTCGCGTCGAACGGTCGCTCGGCCGCGGGGCGATTGAGATTCGTTTTCACGATGAACGCATCCGGGTTGAGCAGGTGCAGACCCGCGAGCACCGCCAGCCCCTGCATCAGCGCCCCGAACACGAAGCGCTGGCGCCGGCCGCGCAGCACGGTCCACACGAACCAGACGAACACGCCGACCAGGAGGATCATGAAGGCCGTGGCGTAGAGCCGCTGCTCGGACAGCCCGAAGGCCGCCACGTAGAGACGCATGCGCTGGAGCGCCGACACCATGATGACCGCGAGAAACGCCAGCAACAGCCCCGAGAGCTGGCGGACGACGCGGATCTGCGGCGCCGCGCCCTTGCGAACCAGCTCATCGGCGCCAAGCAGGATGGGCAGCATCAGCCCACTCGCCGTCATCAGCTCGAAGAACCCGCGGCGCGCGTACTCGGCGTAGGTGAGCCCGCTCGTTTCCTCCACCAGCGCGGCACCGCCGAAGAAATAGCGGAGCTGGACGACGACGAAGAGCAGGAAGAGCGTATTCAACAGACCCAGTGCCGTCGCGAGCGGGACGACGCTCGTGATGGGCTTCGCGTCGAGCGTCAGGCCTTGCACCGGCCGGCCGAGCATGCACCAGCGCAGGTAACCGGCGACCAGGAACCCCCAGAACGCCATGAAGAAGGTGTGCGAAATGACCGATTCCAGATTGAAATCGAAGACGTTGGTGAGGACGTTGCTGAACACCTGATCCGCCGAGGCGAACAGCGCCGCGAAGACGAGCAGCACCGGCGTCGCAAGTGCCACGCCGAGCAGGACGCGGCGAACATTGCGCATCCGGTCGTCCTGGGGGAGCTCGTGCCACTGGATGTCGCTGAGGAGCAGCTGGAAGCCGCCGACGATGCTGGCGGCGCTCGCGGTGATCACGCCGCGCGCGAGATCGAGCGGATACCACTGCGCGATGACCTCGCCCTGGAGGGTGGCTGCCGCGAGGGCAAGCGCGCCGACGAGCGCGATGGCGTCGAACGCGGTCAGCATTTCCGCGTCCCTCCGCAGGAAGGCGAGCCCGAGCAGCAGCGCGGTAATCGCCAGCCAGGCGGCGTCCGGACCGGGTTTGATG
>WNGI01001080.1_pt1 | contig 22063 bp, 18 predicted proteins | sample 5400621 | NCBI WGS metagenome assembly WNGI01 (sample SAMN13153374, study PRJNA577476) | soil metagenome | isolation source: 20 cm soil or saprolite under Garry oak tree replicate 1 | place: USA:California | collected 2016-06-15
AGAGAAGGAGGATGAAAAAGTTTGTCGCGAGGCCGGAGTAGATTTGCTTTTCCGGCCAGGGGCAGATGAAATCTATTTTCACGATCGATCGGTTTACGTGGAGGAAACGTCGCTTTCCATGGGCCTGTGTGGTGCCTCGCGGCCAGGACATTTTCGCGGCGTCTGCACGGTCGTAACCAAGTTGTTTAATTTGCTGATGCCAAAGGTCGCTGTCTTCGGTGAAAAAGATTATCAGCAACTCGCGATCATTCGGCGGATGGTGCGCGATCTGAATTTTCCGGTTGCGATCGTTGGTGTGCCGACTGTTCGCGATGCCGATGGCCTCGCGCTCAGCTCGCGCAATCGTTATTTGAGCGCGGAGGAGCGCGCGCAAGCTACCGTCCTGCGTCATGCCGCTTTGGCGGCGGAGAGATTGGCCCAAGGCGGGGAAATCTCTGCCTCCAAATTAATCGACATGGCCAAAGACGTGATCACTTCGGCCGGGAGCGCTCGCGTTGACTATGTTAGTTTGATCGATGCCGAAACTTTAGAGCCGCTACAAACATTGCGTCCAAAGGCCGTCCTCGCCCTTGCCGTCTTCATCGGTGGAACGCGATTGATCGACAACCTGCGGATCGCGTGAAGGAATTCGATTTTGTCGTAGTCGGAAGCGGAATCGCGGGTCTGAGCTTCGCACTTAAGGCTGCCAGGAATGGTTCCGTGGCTGTAATCACAAAACGAAAGGGGAGCGACTCGAATACGGCATGGGCCCAAGGCGGCATTGCTTGCGTGACCAGCGGTGAGGATTCCTTCGAACTCCATATTCGCGACACACTTGATGCCGGCGCCGGACTTTGTGACGAGCAAGTGGTGCGCACAATCGTGACCGAAGGACCGGAAGCGATTCGGGAACTGCAGGAGATCGGAGTGCGCTTCGACGAGCGGGAGGTTTCCGGCCATCGTGAGCCTGATCTCGGGCGAGAAGGCGGACACTCCAAGCGCCGGGTATTGCACGTACAGGATGTAACCGGCCGGGAAATTGAGAATGCGCTCCTCGCGGAACTCGCGCGTGCACCCCATGTGCAGTTGCTGGAAAATTATATGGCGGTCGATTTAATTACCGCGGCAAAGCTCGGTTTTGCTGCGGAAGATCGTTGTCTGGGTCTCTACGCGCTGAATGAGAGCACCGGCGGAGTCGAAACAATTCGCAGCAATCGAGTGGTGCTGGCGACGGGCGGATGCGGAAAAGTTTATCTTTATACGACTAACCCGACCGTTGCGACCGGTGACGGGGTGGCCATTGCCTGGCGCGCGGGCGCAACCATCGCGAACATGGAATTCATCCAGTTCCATCCCACCTGTTTATTTCATAGCGCCGCTCGTTCATTTCTCATATCGGAGGCGGTCCGTGGGGAAGGAGGAATCTTACGAAACAGTCGCGGCGAAGAGTTCATGTCGGGCTACCACGTCCGCGGCTCGCTTGCGCCGCGCGATGTAGTGGCTCGTGCCATCGACGCGGAAATCAAACGTAGCGGCGCACAGTGCGTCTATTTAGACATCACGCATCGGCCGGCAGAGTTCGTGCGGGAACGTTTTCCTCACATTTTCGAGACGCTGTTAAAGCTCGGAATCGATGTGAGCGAACAGGCGATCCCGGTAGTACCGGCAGCCCATTATCAATGCGGCGGGATCAAAACCGACGTGAATGGTGCAACCAGCTTGCCCGGATTGTACGCGATTGGCGAGGTGGCTTGCACCGGATTGCACGGGGCGAATCGTCTGGCCAGCAATTCGTTGCTCGAAGGCGTCGTCGTAGCTAATCGCGCTTGCCAAGCGCTGGTGCGCGAGCGTCCTCTTGACGCCAGAAAGAAAATTACGTTGCCGGAATGGGTCGCGGGCGATGTCCAGAACGTGGACGAGTTGGTGGTCATTTATCACAATTGGGACGAAATTCGCCGCCTGATGTGGGATTACGTAGGCATTGTCCGGACTGATAAACGGCTGCAACGCGCAGCCTCGCGATTGCGCAATTTACAGCGTGAGATTCACGATTTTTATTGGAATTTCAAGATCTCGGTCGATCTGCTTGAGCTGCGCAATCTCGCCACCGTTGCCGCCCTAATTGTCGATAGCGCTCTTTTGCGAAAGGAAAGTCGTGGCTTGCATTACACACTGGATTATCCAGGCACGGATAATGCGCGCTTTCGCCACGATACGTTGCTCATCCGGGCCTAGACGTTGGAACGAATGATGCTTTATCGAGATAAATAGCCCTCTGGCTGCGACTTCTCGATGAGGAAACCGCTTGCCGAGAGGTTGGTTTTCGGATAAAGACCTGCCACGCCAATGAGAAACGGCTTTGTTTTAGCGATATTGGCCCTCGCCGGCGTCAGTACCGCTGCTGGGCAGTCTCCCTACGAGAGCGCGGCAGATTTTGCCAAATATGCCCGCAAGTTACGCGAGCAGGCATTGCTTAAGGTGGAACCGCAAGTCTTCGTCCCAACTGCCTCGCGCACTAGCACAACGACCCGTTATCCCTGGAAAACCAACATCGTGACGACGGTTTTTTGGATTGGCGAACAGGCTGGCGGAAACAATCCAGTACCAAATCACAAGAGCTCCTGGGACGCCAATTGGGCTTCCAATTATGGTGGTTTTGATAATCCCGATTCTTCCTCACGCCGCAACTATATCCCGGCCGCGTTCGTGCCGCGGCAAAATCCGTTTTACTGCGCGCTCCCTTACAACGATGTGACTCACGGCCAGTTCAAACCAGAGGCAGCGCTGGTCATCCCCTGGTTTAAACAAGCTTACACCGAGCCGGGCAAATCCGTCTGTAAAGATCGGTGGATTGCAATCCGCAAAAGCAACCGGATCTGTTATGCTCAGTGGGAAGATTGCGGACCGTTTCGCACTGATCATTTCCAATACGTCTTTCAGAGCGAACGGCCAAAACCGAACTTGAACCGCGGAGCCGGTCTGGACGTGTCACCGGCCGTTCGGGATTACCTTGGGCTTTCACCGACCGATGTCACGGATTGGCAGTTCATTGAAGTGCGCGATGTGCCGCCAGGTCCCTGGCGGACTTACGGCGATAACAATCATTTCGTCATTGCCAAACGGCAGGCTGAACAGCGCCTCGTCCAACAAGGCTCCGGCAGCGCACACTAGGCCGCTCGATCTGCGCTTAGGCGCGGGCGGAGTCGCTCGAACGTCGTTTCGAGTTGGCTGATCCGATCCACGATGGGCTGATGTCGTTCGCGCTGGGCCGCGCAAAAGACTGCCAGTGGCTGAAAAGCTGCGCTGATTTCCGAATAAAAAACGTTTATCGCCTGCGTAATTTGCTCTTCGATGGCATGCACGAGTTCGCCCCGTTTCGTTTCCATCTGCCCGGCGTAAGTTCGCAAGATTTTCTGCCGTTGCCGTTGGGCTAACAAAGTGCCGACAATCGCCGCTGAAACGGCGAGAACTCCGGTTACATCAGCGATGGCGGCACTGCTCATGGCAGCAATAAGCGCAACGAGTCCACCAGCCGCGGCAACGCCCGCCGGTATGCGCAAACGATTGGACGTTTCACGGAAAATGATCGCGAGTTGCTCCTCGATCGCGCGGCCGGCGATCCGCTCCGCCAGCGTGAGCTGAATTGATTGGAGCAGTTCGCGCCGCTGCCGTGCGAAATCTGGCTGCATGCGGGGTGCCTGTGATTTTGCGTCAGGGCCAAATTGGGTATCGATCATATCTTGCAACTGCGGCCAAATACCGCGCAAATCAGTCTCAAGCAATTGCACCGCGTTCTCGATTTGAGGCTGCACCAGCTGGCGCAACTTCGCCTCCATCTCGGCTTGGAAATCGCGCTGCCAATCGTGCGGTCGCCAGATCATTTTTATTGTCACCCAGAAGGTCAGCCGCTGCTCCAGTAGACGCGTACCTTGATTACTACACTCCCGGCAGGCGTGATCGATCCCACGTAGAAAACCATGCACTTGCCGAAACGTTTGATCTTGGCGCGCTTGCAAAAAGCGCGTAATGCGATCGAGCCGTTCTTCATCGCGCTCAATCATGCGGAATGCCTCGCGAACCTCGGATGCGATCTCACCCAAGACGATTTGCCCGGTCTGCCACGCCGATTTCAACTTCAACATGCCCGCGCTCGAATCCGTCACAATCCGATTGATCTGTTCCTCGAGCGGAGCGAATTGACTTTCCTGCCAGTGCCTTTCGCTGTCCGCGTTCTTCGTCCGCGCCAGCAGAGCCTGGCGAGCGGAAACAGCGAAAATAGCGGGCGCGAATCCGAGGCGCTGTAGAGCCGTGTCTTCGAGATGACGCCGGATTACTTTGACCTCAGCGGCATCGCGCAGGTCGGCCTGTTGCAAAACAAAAATGGTGTTTTTCAGCCATCGCTGCTGCACGAAGCCGAGAAAATCCCAGGCCGATTGCGTCCAGGGATTGACGACCGAGAAGACAAAAAGCACCAGATCGGCGCGCGGCACAAATTGCTCGGTGACCCGTTGGTGCTCGCTCACCATGGTATTTGTTCCAGGTGTGTCGACGATGTTAAAATCCTGGAGAAAATCGATCGACAAATAGCGCTCGATTAGCTGAGACGAGACGTCGACGGTCTTCTCTTCCTTGCCATAACGAAAAATACAGATCTTGTCCGTAGCTGGCAGGACATCGGCTTTTGCGAACTCTCGCCCAAAAAGTGCATTCAAAAGCGACGATTTGCCGGATTTGACTTCACCGACGACTACGAAAAGCAATGGCTCGCGGATATTGGCGAGCAGCCCATGCAGCGTATCCGCAGTGGCGGTGCCCTGCTTGATTTCGGCCACCAAGCGGAGCAATCCGATCAGTGCAGCTTCGACATCCGTGCGGAGCTGCAGGAAATGATCGGCAATCATTCTAACCGTTCGGTGACGGTCCCGTCTTGGGTGCTGCTGGCGCGGGACTTGCCACCGACGCGCTCATCGTTTTCGGTTGTTGTGTCCGCGCCATGCGCAAGAGCTCTGAAACGGTGACAAACTTGAATCCCCTGGCTTCGAGCTCGCTTAACGTCGCCGGCATGGCTTCAATAGTTCCGGGATGGATATCGTGCGAGAGAACAATTGAGCCAGGCCGCGTTTCTTTCAGGATCCGGTTCGTCACGACAGTGGGTCCGGGCCGTTTCCAGTCATTAGGGTCAACATCCCACAGCACAATTTCATAGCCGAGTTCGTCGTGGATGAAATGCTTTTGTCGTGCAGTAAGCGAGCCATAGGGCGGTCGAAGCAATACTGGTCGTGCGCCAATGGCCCCGCTGATTGCCTCCTCAGTCCGCTTGATCTGACTACGGACATTTTCGTCTGATATTTTGGCTAGGTTGGGATGGGACCAGCTGTGGTTTCCAATCTCATGACCTTCGCGAGCCGCACGTTTTACGATCTCGGGATGTTGCGCGACGTTTTCACCGATGACAAAAAAGGTGACGTGGATGTGACGTTGCGCTAGCAGATCGAGCAGACGCGGTGTTAGTTTTTCACTCGGGCCATCGTCGAACGTTAGGGCGATGTAGGGTCCATCCACCGGCACGGAGCTGACCGTGATCTTTGGCTCCGGAGGTGCCGGAACCGGCGTTGGTTTTTCCGTCGGCGATGCGGATTCCTGAGCGAGGGCGACGGACACCAGGAGAAGCGCGGAACTGATGCAAAAGAATCGAAGCATGGAAGATAAGCGCAAAAGAGTGCGGTTATTTACGCGAGGTATTTGTCAAAGCAAGAACCCAGCCCGAAATTGGAACGCCCAAGGGAAGGCTAAGCTCACCCCCAAATTTGGCAATTATCCTGCTCCGTCAGGCAATAAGATCGTTGTTCCGGGGGGCTGGGAAGGGACGTCGATGGCCCAGACCGCCGTACCGGCGCGAATCTCGATGAATGAAGATTCTCCTTGTCGAAGACCAGGACGATAGCCGTCAAACGCTGCGTAAACTGATCGAATTGCGGGGACATGAGGTCGTGGCGGTCGCCACGGCGGAGGAAGCGGAGCGGGCCTTAGCCGAGACGAATTTCCCCCTTCTGATCCTCGATTGGATGCTTCCGGGAAAAAGCGGGATCGACCTCTGCCGTGAACTTCGACTGCGCTCTGATGGCGACGAAATGTTCATTTTGCTCGTGACTGCCAAAGGTGATCGCGAGGATCTCGAACAAGCGTTGGAGGCTGGCGCGAACGACTATTTGACCAAGCCGATTGATCTTTCGCGCTTGAACGTCCGCCTCTCCGTCGCCGAAAGACAGAGTCGCAGTCTAATCGAACGCAATCAGACGCGACGCGAGTTGCAGGAGTCGGCGCGAACCATGACCAATATCCTCGAGAACACGGCAGACGGCTTCGTGGCCTTGGATGTTTTAGGACACTTTACCTATTTGAATCCGGGAGCGGAATCATTGCTTTGTTGCTCACGCGATGAGGTACTCGGTCAGAAAGTTTGGGAAAAGTTTCCAAAATTTGGCGGTAGTCCCTTTGAAAAAAATTATCGGTACGTCCTGGAAAGACAGGAGTCGATCGAGTTCGAGACATGTGATCCGACAGGCCGGAAATGGTTTGAAGTACACGCATACCCAAGCGGAGGCGGCGTCTCAGCGCTCTTTCGCGACGTGACCGAGCGCAAGCGGACGGAAGAAGACCGATTAACGACCGGCAAGCTAGAGTCGCTCGGGACACTGGCCGGCGGCATTGCACATGACTTGAATAATATTCTCACTGTTATCTCGGGTAACATTGGTCTTGCTCAGTTCGAGACCCCACCCGACGACGAAGATTTACTGGCATGCTTGGCAAAAGCGGGAGATGCGGCAAAACAGGCTGCCCATCTGTCTAGTCAGCTGCTGACCTTTTCGAAGGGTGGCGCGCCAGTAAAAAAAGTCGTGACCGTGGCCGAACTGCTTACCAAGGCGGCTAATTTCTCCCTGCATGGATCTAATTTGCGAGCGGACATTGAAATCCCATCCGATCTCTGGCGGGCGGAAGTCGATTCAGCGCAAATCGAGCAGGTCATTAATGCCATGATGATCAACGCCCGTGAGGCAATGCCGTCCGGCGGCACCGTCCTCATTACCGCTCGCAATACCGAACTGGAGAACAAAGCAGGCGTGTTCTTGCCGCAGGGACGCTACGTCAAAGTAACGATTGCAGACCAGGGACCTGGCGTTCCTGACAACATTGCGACAAAAATTTTCGACCCTTACTTCACCACAAAACCGGCGAGCAGCGGACTCGGGTTGTCGATCAGTTTCTCAGTCATTAAGAAACACGGCGGGTTACTGCATCTCGAAAATTCATCACCAACGGGCGCGGTCTTCGCCTTCTACTTGCCCGCAACCAAGGCGGAGGCGACTGAGCTGACGGAGTCCGGCTCCAGCGCGGCCTCACTGTTCGAGAATCAACGTATTCTCGTGATGGACGATGAAGAGGGAATTCGCGACCTCACCTGCCACCTGCTCATCTCACTTGGGTATAATGTCACGGCTGTGGCCGATGGCATGGAGGCCGTGAGAGCGTATCAAAACGCAATGGAGCGAGGCGAAAATTTTCACGCCGTGATCCTGGACGCAACTATTCGCGGTGGAATGGGTGGCCTGGCTACCATTGAGCGCCTGCGCACTCTCGACCCGCGCGTGACCGCCATTATTTGCAGTGGCTATTCGGATGAAGCTGCCCTCGCTGGATTCCTGCAATACGGTTTCCGCGGGACCTTGCCGAAACCTTTTACTCGACGCGATTTAGCCGATGCCCTGGAGCGCGCTCTGATGGCGGCGAAAAATAAACCAGTCTTCGCCAGTTAACCCTTTCGCAACTTGTCGATCGCGGCGATAAACGCCTCCGGCCCGCCTTCCATGTAGCCGAGCTCACCGATCTTTCGGCCGTCGGCATTGAGCACAACAATGGTTGGGAACCCCTCAACCCGATATTGACTCGCGAGCTGCATGTTCTGCTTCTTCACCTCTTCTGTCTGAGATTTTGCCCTAGGAAAATCGAGCTCAACAAGGACAAGATTCTTTGCGGCGTAATCCTGAAATTGCGGCTTCGAGAATACTTCTGCATTTAACCGTTTGCACCAGCCGCACCAATCCGATCCCGTAAAATCAAGGAGCAGAAATTTGTTATCCGACTTGGCTTTGCTTTTGGCTTCATCGTAGTTCGTCAGCCAGTTAGATTCTGCCCGGCCAAAAGCCGTCGAAAGAAAAACGATCGTACCAAATAGAAGCAATCTTTTCACACATAACCGTCCGCTCAGGACCCGGTTTGTGCAAGTCCGCTGACTAAGGTACGCAGAAGAGCCCGACGCACTCGCGCGCCTCGGCTAGTGGTTAAAATTTCGGCAGAAAAATTACCTAATGTGCCCGGAGACCAACTTGGTCATCTCGAACATGCTGACTTGGCTTTTGCCGTTGAATACGGGGCGAAGCGAATCGTCAGCGTTGATCTGAGTTCTTTTCTTTTTGTCCTGCAGCCCGTGTTTTTTGATATAGTCCCACAATTTTTTTGTGAGTTCTGAGCGCGGGAGCGGCTTCGAGCCGACAATGGCGGAGAGTTTGTCATCAGGCTGGACGGGGCGCATAAACGCGGCGTTCGGCTTGCGTTTGGAGGAGGATTTCTTGGCTTTGGTTTTCGGCATAACCGCTCATTAATACCGAAGGCCGGAGCAGGGCAACAACTAAATTTTACCTCAAAAAAAATTTAATTTCCTTCTGGATGCCGCCGAACGGCCAGGGCCGCGATGTCATCCGCGGGAGAATCGCCCTTGCCTGAAGTCAGAGCCTCTTGACAAAGCCGACGTAATAATGATTCGGCGCTGCCGGAGGTTGAATGCAAACGCTTGGCTAAAGATCCAGGTGTCAAACGGCGAGGAGCACCATTGGCTGACCCGTAAAGACCATCAGTATACAAGAGAAACAAATCGCCGCCGATCAATTGCAAAGGCGTTTCGGTAAAGCTCGAGCGCGTGACTAATCCCAGTGGAGGCGATGACGATGCAATTGATTCCGTCTTACCGTTAAATCGGGCCACGAGCAGGGGCGGATGCCCGGCCCCGACGATGCTCGCTGCACCTGTTTTTGGATTCAACGCCACACACATGGCGGTCATGAAGCAACGTGCGCCGAGCATGCTGTGAAAATCGCGATCCACCACACGCATGATTTCGGCCGGGGCGTCATTTTCGACGCTGGCATGATGGAACAGCAATTTCGCCAACGTCGTGAGGAGTGCCGCGGCCGCGCCATGGCCGGTGGCGTCCGCGATCCAAAAAAGAATTCGGCCGTCGCGTAAACGCAGCCAACCGTAAATGTCGCCACCAACCTGGATCACCGGTCGATATAGCGCCGCAACTTCCCATCCTGGCAACGTCAGCGGCTTTGGTGGAATGAGCGATTGTTGAGTCAGTCGCGCGGCTGCCAAATCCTGCTCAAGATTTTGCCGCCACGCTTCGAGTTCTTCGTTTTGCTTGAGCAATTGATCGCGCATCGAACGCAATCGCAGCTGGGTTTCGATGCGCGCCCGCAACACCGCTGGATAAATTGGCTTCGTGACAAAATCGTCCGCGCCGGCCTCGAGACAAAGCACTTCACTGTCCTCACCGCCGTGACCAGTCAGCATGATAGTGGGAATCTGTGCCACCCCCGGCGTTGGATCGGTACGCATTTTCTTGAGCACCTCCGCGCCGTTTAATCCGGGCATGTCGTAATCCAGTAGTAGTAAAGCTGGCGCATCATTACGCACGCGGACGAGTGCCTCCGCTCCGTTCTCCGACTCCTCGCAGGCGTAGCCGACGGCGGCCAGGGTGCGCACCAGTAAGCGGCGAGTCACGCTGTCGTCATCCACCACCAGAATCGTTTTTTGTGTCGAGACCATTCGTCAATCTAGATTCGAACTGCAAACGCACCCGGCATGTATGACCGCGACGAATTTGTGCAAGTGGGACACAAACACCGTCGTGCTATCGTGCTATTTAGCGGTTGTCAGCAGTTTGGCCTTGAATTAGAAAGGATCTCTTCCGTCGAATCGATTTTATGAAACGTCTATCGTGGCTAGCTGTTCTCAGCGTTTTTGTTTTCGTTTCTTGCAGCGAGGACGAGGCGCCGGTCCGGGGCCGGCGCGTCGGGCGTTATCCCAGCACGGAAACGGAACAGACGGTTCAGCAACCTTATAACCCTAATCAGCCTCCGCCGCCCCCGCCTGAGAACGCGGTCGAAACGGCGCCCCCTGAAGCATCCGCTTCTCCGACCACCCGCGCCACCAAAGGTGATCTACCTTACGGCATTCCCGTACCGAATAAACCCGGCTTCGTTACGAGTCCGTACGCTCCGAATCAGGGTTACGTTGATGTCCGCGGTTTCCCACCGGGCACCGAAGTGAAGGATCCGTACACGAACAAGATTTTTCTTGTTCCGTGATCAGCTGCCGCCCTGGGACTCGCTGGACAACCGCATCCTTTAACGGATGCTTCTGCCTCAACGCGTCTGAGGGCGCGCCGCCCAAGCTGAACAGTAAGACATGGAACTTCGAGTAAAACGCGCGCCGCATATTGACACCGAAATCACGGTGCCAGGTGATAAAAGCATTTCGCATCGCGCTGCGATCATTGCCGCGCTTTCCAACGGTGTTTGCCGCCTGGAAGGATTTCTTAATGCCAACGACTGTATGCGCACGGTCGAAGCGTTAAGAGCACTCGGTATTCGAATCGATGAGCCGGAGCCAAACACAATTGTCGTTCACGGAAAAAAACGCGTGCTCAGTCCACCCGCAGGCGATATCGATTGCGGAAATTCTGCCACGACCATGCGACTGATGGCGGGTTTGCTCGCCGGGCAAAAATTCGAAAGCCGTCTCATCGGTGATTCATCGCTCTCCAAGCGCCCGATGGAGCGGGTGATCACACCCCTGCGGCAAATGGGTGCGACCATCGTTGCCGAAGGTCCCGAACAGACCGCTCCTCTCCGCGTCCATGGCGGGTCACTCCAAGGAATCAAGTACGAGATACCGGTGGCGAGTGCTCAGGTAAAAGGGGCGATTCTGCTCGCTGGGTTGTTTGCCAAGGGCAAAACGATCGTGACCGAAGTCGGGTCTACCCGGAATCACACCGAGCTCATGCTGCGTTATTTCTTTGTTCGCACCACCCGGACCGAAAACGGCGCCATCGGAATCTTCGGTGACCAAATTCCCGAGTCCCGAGATTTCCGCATTCCGGGGGATCTCTCTTCCGCCACATACTGGCTGACCGCTGCGGCCGTGCAACCTGGGGGACACCTCCTTGTGCGTAATCTCGGCTTAAATCCGACCCGCACCCCGGTGCTGGGTGTTCTGGTCCGCATGGGTGCGCAAGTACGCGAAGCGGTCGAGAACGTGGATCAGCTGGAGCCGCGCGGCATTGTAGAAATCACAGGTGCGATGCTCAAAGGCACTGTCATTCAAGGGAAAGAAGTGGCACAGTTGATCGACGAACTTCCCGTTCTCGCCGTAGCAGGTGCCCTGGCTAGCGGTACGACCATCATCCGCCATGCTCAAGAGTTGCGGGTGAAAGAAACGGATCGGATTGCGGCAATTGCCCACAACCTGCGGGTGATGGGAGCACAAGTCATCGAGCTAAATGACGGATTGGAGATTCATGGTCCAGCGCCCTTGCGCGGGGCGCGCGTTCCGAGCTTTGGTGATCACCGCATCGCCATGGCCTTCGCCATTGCCGGACTTTTTGCCGATGGCGAGACGACTGTACAAGATGCCGAGTGCGTCGAAATTTCATATCCCGGTTTCTTCAAAACGATTGAGGAGTTTGTTAATCCGAAACGTGCGCAGGTGAGCACGCCTGTAATCGGGTCGCTCTCGCTTGCGCCGATGGAGGAGTAGCACGCTTGCTTTTGCGCGGCTTCACGCGCAAGAATTTTTAGGCGCATAATCGCGCCGATTTTTATGGCCGCCGATCACGTCATTGCCATCGATGGGCCCGCTGCCTCGGGCAAGAGCAGCGTTGCGCGGGCGCTGGGGAAGCGACTCGGCTTTTGTTATGTGAATTCAGGGGCGATGTATCGCGCCGTCACCTGGGGAGCGCTGCACCGCGGAATCGCCGTGCAAGATCCTGACGCGATTGCCGCCATGGCGGAGGAAGTACGAATCGCCTGTGAGCTGATCGATAACGAATCGCGCATTTCCATAGATAATTTCGATCCATCGCCTCAGCTCCATAGCGATGAGGTCAATCGCGCGGTCTCGTCGGTCAGTCGTGTGGCCCGAGTCCGAGAAATTATCAACCTACAAATGCGCCGGTGCGTGGCGAGCCGCGACGTCGTCATCGAGGGCCGCGACATTGGTTCGGTCGTTTTTCCGGGAACGCCTTTCAAATTTTTTCTCGATGCCTCACCGGAGGTGCGGGCTCGTCGACGAAATGCCCAAGGTCAGCGCGACGAAATCGCTATGCGCGATCAAGCTGATTCATCTCGACGAATGGCGCCGCTGGTAATAGCACCAGACGCGGAAAGAATCGACACGTCCGATCTCACTATCCCTGAAGTAGTTGAGGAAATTCTGAAGCGATTGCGGACGAAGAGACTTTCAAACGCCGCGGTGATCAGTCACCGATGAATGCGTGGTATTGGGCCGGTTATACTCTTTCCAAACTGATCGGTCATATTTTCTTCCACTATCGTGTTATCCATCGGGAAAGAATGATCCAAACCGGCCCAGTGATTCTGGCGATGAATCATCAAAGTTATCTCGATCCCCCCCTCGCCGGCATCGCCTGCAAGCGGCCCATCTATTTTTTGGCGCGAAAATCGTTGTTAAAGGTGCCCATCCTTGGTCGCATTCTGCCGAAACTTAATGTCATTCCCGTCGATCAGGAAGGAATGGATCGTGGGGCCCTTAAAGCTCTGCTCCGAATTCTGCGAGCGGGCCAGGGGGCGTTAGTTTTCCCAGAGGGCGCACGGACGCTGGATGGGGGTTTGCAACCAGCGCTACCTGGTCTCGGATTCATCATTGCTAAGACGCGGGCACCAGTGGTCCCGATGCGAATTTTTGGTTCGCACGAAGCCTTGCCGCGGAGTGGTGGTCGACTGCGCTTTCATCCGATCACGGTGGTGATTGGACGCCCAATGTATTTCACGGAAGGGGATGTTAGCACGGACAAAAGAACTTTGTATCAGCAGCTCAGTCAGCGTGTCATGGACGAAATCGCAAGACTAACGATAAATGGATAGGAATAGTGATTCGGACCGAGATCAACGGGCCTCCAAGGCGATGCTCATTGCGATGGTCATTGTTGTTGCGGCTATCGTTGCCGTCTCGATTTACGCGAATTGGCAGAATGCGCATCGGGATCGCATCGAGTCAACGATCGTTACGCGTTTTACTCCCACGCCGACTCCACCGCGTTCTCCGATGCCATAACAAGAAGTGAATGCCTGGAGCACGGAGCTCAGAACCGGCGACCCTTGGGCGAGGGAGGCTGTAGTGTGCGCTGCCCCAGCGCAGATCCAATTTGCCCGCTGAGACAGCGGACGCCCCAACGCTACGCGCGCTGTCGGGCGTGCCATTTTTTCGAATAACGCTGCCCAACAAAGGTCTAAGTCAACGATGAAGAAATTTTCCTTTCTAGTTTTGCCATTGGCGCTGTCCATCGCCTTTGTCGCCTGCCAACGACCACAAACCGAGGAAGAACGACGCGCCGAAATTGATCGCGAAGTGGAACAGCGTCTTGCGGCCGAACGTCAACAGCAGCAAGAACAGCAACTTCATCAACGCGAGGCGGAATTGAATGCACGAGAACAATCACTCGGCCAAAAAGAAAGGCAGGAGACAACGCCCGTGATTTCCGGGGACCGAGTGGCGCGCGAGTCGACTACCAGTGCCAAGGACGATCAGTCGACCGGGTCTTACTCAATGTTCTACGCCAAGCTCGAGCCATACGGCGATTGGATCGAGACGGGCGACTACGGCTACGTCTATCGCCCGCGTGAAGCGACGAATACTCGTTGGCGGCCCTATATGAACGGGCATTGGGTTTATACTGATGCCGGGTGGACGTGGATTTCGGAGGAACCATTCGGGTGGGCAACTTATCATTATGGGCGGTGGACCCGGATTCGCAGCGTCGGCTGGGTTTGGGTGCCGGCGGACGAATGGGCTTCGGCGTGGGTTTCGTGGCGCAAAGGATCCGATTACGTCGGTTGGGCACCGTTGCCGCCAGAAGCTCGCTTCGATCGGCGAAGCGGTATCCGCAACTGGTCCGATAGTTACTACGACATTGGACCCGACCAATATGTCTTCGTACCCACGCGGCAATTCGGCGAAGAGCGAGTCGAACGCGTAATCCTGCCCGAGCAGCGCAACGTTACGATCATTAATCAGACGACGAACGTCACAAACATCTCTTACAACAACACCATCATCGTCAACCAGGGACCGAGTTACGAGGAATTGCGAACACAAACTCAGACGCCCATCAAACGTTTGCGCCTGGAGCGGCAGACTAATGTGCAGATGAATGATCCGCGGGCAATCGTGCGTGGCGACGTTGTGGAAATTCCCGCACCGGTCATTGCGCCTGTGCGTCCGAACGAACGTCCACGGACCATCAAGCAAACTATTGCCCAAGCGACTGTTGATTTGGGTTGGGCCGCAATCAACAACCAACGCGAAGCCGAACAGGCGCGGACGAAAATTAAATCGGAAGCGACTCCACCGCGCGATGCACCACCGAAAAAATTTGTGCGCGCAACCGAGACAAACCCCGCAGCAGTCCCGACAGCAACCCTAACACCGGCGTCTGCCTCGACGTCTCCTGCACGCGCTACCTACACTTCGACGCCGATTCCGCGGCCTGGATTTACACCGGGCGCAACCGCGGTGCCGATTAGTACGCCGACCTCCTCACCAATATCACCGCCGGAATCAACCGAAGCTGCGCGCGCGACACCAAGCTCGGCTCCGGCTAACTCGCCCTTGAACCGCGGAACGCCAGAAGAGCCACACTCGCCTGCGCCCCCCGTCAATACCGCTCCCGGCTCAGCGACTCCTGCTACTCAACGGGGAAAGCTCAAGAGCGTTGCGCGACAGTTCGAGAAACAAGCAACGGTGCCGATGAAGTCTCCCGCGATCAGTCCCCGCGCGATTGAGAATGCCACACCGCTGCCGACGCCAAGTGCAATCACCACGCCGTCAGTCACGCCCCGACCGGCTGTGACGCCAGCGCCGAGCTCGCCTGTTGCTGCCGAAGCATCGCCGCCCAGTCAGGGCGGTGGCTCTAGAGCGCTGCCGAACCCGGAGAGGAGAGGAAATCCTGCGATAGTCCAGCCTGGCGTTAGGCCCGGAGTGTCGGCCTCGCCGGCTGAGACCATTACTCCCGCCGAGAGCGGCAATGACGATCAGGGAAAACGGGACAAAGGTGCTCGCCGCAAGCAAAGTGGGTCGTCTCCATCGACTTCGCCGTCACCTGCGGGCGGCCAATGAATTATCAGCTGAGAGCTTGATGATGTTGCTCCGCCGCAAGCTGGCGCGCGTAAGCGAGCGTGTCGATCGCGTCCACCGTTTTATCACGCCGGATCGCTTTGATTCGCGGAAAGCGGAGCGCAAGACCACTGGCGTGACGCGTGCTTGGCTGGATCGAGTTAAATGCGACCTCGAGGACAATATCCGGTTTCACTTCCCGATAGCGCCCGCGGTCGAGAATAGTGTTGCGTTTGAAATGCTCGGTTAGTTCCGCGATCTCAAGATCCGTCAATCCGCTGTAAGCTTTGCCAATCGGAAGCAGTTCGTCCGTCGATTCATCACGGACGGCAAAGGTATAATCGCTGAGAACGTGATTGCGTTTGCCGTGGCCGAGTTCGGCTGCGACCACCACCACGTCAAGCGTCGCCAGCTCCTTTTTCAGTTTGAACCAAAACATCCCCCGGCGGCCGGGGGAATAAAAACTCTCCGGATCTTTGATCATTAAACCCTCATTCGATCGCAACCGCGCATTCTTGAATTCGCGCTCAATCGCGCCAGCAGAATTGGCCGAAGCGACTTCGGAAACCTGAAATTGCGGCGCCAATTTCAAGGCACGCAAGAGTTCGCGCCGCTCCTGCAATGGCGTTTTTAAGAGGGATCGTCCGTCGAGAAACAGAAGGTCGAAGGCGACAAAGACAACCGGCACGTCAGCCGACGCAACGGCGAATAGGTCTGCCGTCTCGTTTTTTCGTCCAAGCCGTTTTTGCAGATCGAAGAAGGTAAGTCTTCGGCCTTCGTCAAAGGCGATAATTTCGCCGTCCAAGATGACATCGGCCGAAAATACGCACGCGTGCTCCGCAATTTCGGGAAACTGATCGGTAATCCGTTTTAGATCGCGCGAGAAGATTTCGACTCGCGTCGAATCGCGGTGCACTTGGGCGCGAATGCCGTCGAATTTATCTTCGATGTAAACAACCCCACCAGAGCTTTCTTCGATGAAACGAGCCCAAATGGCCTCGGCGGTTGGCTCAGGACTCGCGAGCATGCATTTGATTGGTCGAAACAATGAAAGCTCGGCGCGATTCAGTTCGCCCTGTTTCGCGAGAATGGCGGCGCGTCCGATATCTCCCAACAACATGTTTGCTTCCTTGACGTCGTCCAATTGGGCATCGAATGCCCTGGCAATCGCCTCATCGACGAGGCCTTCGCGCAATCCGATCCGCAGATCGCCGCTAAGAATTTTAACCAGGTACTGACCTTCCGCTGCCGAGATATGGGCGAGACGGTGTTGGAGCAGATCGGTTTTCGCCAGCGGCCCACGCGTTCTCTGTAGCACCTGAAAAAATTCGCGCGATTCTACTAATGTGAACGGCTCCGGATTGGTGCGGCCAGCGAGAGCTTCAAACGCGGTTTTTCCCGCATCACCATGGCTGTAAGCAATGCGGCGAAATTCGGCGTCGCTCAATTTTGCTGCCACTGACAGTGCGCGGTAAATGATGGAGCCGCCCACCTGGAGCGTCCGCAGATCGCTTTGGGGAAACGCCCGCCCAGTGAAATAAACAGTCGCGATCGCGAGTCGTTCCTGATCGAGCTTGCTTAGATATTCCGCGAGCAAACGCACCTTCTCGAGCTTCGCCGGCGTTGCCGCGATCGATTCGCCGACTTCTGCAAAGCTGAGAAATTCTGAGGCTAAGGTTGGGTTTGCTCCAGGATGATTACGGCTGCTGCTGGTGACCACGGCGGCACCGGGAGCGTTAATCGATTCTGTTTGCGAAGTTGGCGTTGCCCGAAACCTTCCGAGCGTGAGTTCAAGTTGATTTTCCTCGGTCAATGCCCACGCTTCGATCCCGCGATCGCGCAAATCGCGCGCAAACTGCGCAGCGAATCCGTGTAACGTCAGGACGCGTTGTGGCTGAACCAGCTCAACGTAGCGCAACAGATCCGAATAATCGGCGTGATCGGAAAGCGGGAAAGCGGCGTCAACCTGATAACGGTAAATCGCGTTGGGATCCATCGCCCAGCCGCTAATCATCGCGACGCGTTTGCGCGGAATTCTCTCGAGCATGCGCGAGCCATTCGCGCTCGGTGGACAGATCAATACCTTACCGGTGACGTTATCCGCCTTATAGCGCACATAGTCGCAAAAGGCCTGACCAAATTGCTCGTAGATGCGCGTCATCTGGTAAACCGATCCGTGCAGCATAGGCGTAAGGCAGGCACCATCGAGCGCACACAGAATCTCCTGTGCCTTTCCCAGCGAATATCCAAGCAAGACAGGGACTTCTCCGCTCTCGATGGCCTCGCGACAAAATGCGACGATTTGTGCGACGACTTCATCGGTCGGGGGCAGCCGATACCGTGGCAAGCCATAGGTCGTCTCCATGACAAGGGTGTCGGCGGTGGTCCATTCCGCCGGCTCGGCCGACTTCCCCGGGCGAAGCTTGAAATCGCCGGTATAAAGCAAGGATCCATTTTCCGCGCGTAGGAAAAATTGTGCTGATCCGAAGATATGACCGGCTGGAAAAAGGGTGATGTCGAGGCCGCGAACTTTCATGGGTTGGCCAAAAGGCAAAATGATTTCCTTGCGATCGCCCGCAAGGCGCGCCCGCACCAAACGAGCCGTGCGTTCCGAAACGAGGATCTCCTGATGCGGTGCGACGTGATCACTATGTGCATGCGAAACAAATGCGAACGGTTTCGCATCCCAGGGATCCAGCCAAACATTTTGAGCCGGCAAAAAGACGCCGCGCTCGTAATGAACATCGATCACTCGGAAATTTACGCTTGAAGAGTCGCGGCGGAAAGGCTTTCACTGCCGGCATTGACAGGCCGCGGTAGTCTCGTCTTATAAGAGCAATGCGATTTATCTGGGCGATCACGCTGCTGCTCGGCGCCAGCTGTCTTACGGCCGCGGTGAATGATCCCAGAACGGTGGCCAATGTCTCTCCTATGCCCATCGCCCTCGATCCGGATTTTTCATTTCGGAAAACGAAGATTTACACGCTCTCTGATCAACCAGCGGCACAGACTAAAGGCAAGGGTTCGACTAATCTGCAAAACACAGCCAAGGGGAAATTCGCCTCTTCTGGTTCTTCCACTTCAACAAGATTGGCAGTGCAGGAGGCGTCTCTGAATTTCGAAAGATCATACCGGCTCTACGGCGCAGTCACAGGGACCGATCAACGCCAGCGCCACGGCCAATACTTTGATTTCTTCTGGCGGGCCAAGCGCCCCGCTGATGTGACGGTGCGCTTCGAGTACAAGCAGGAAAAATTACGCGCCCTGACGCAGGCAAAGGAAGTCGCCTATCGGGACATCCGTGGAACAAACCGAAGCGAGTTTCGTGTAATCGGCGACGAGTTTTTTGACGACGGGAAAGTGCTGGCCTGGCGTTGTTTACTTATTGAACACGGCCGGATTGTGGCTGAGAAACGCTCTTTTCTATGGGATTAGCTGGTTTGACGGGCGAACCCCCAAACAGTATCTTTTTCTAGTTAGCTGTGGAATCCTCAATTCAGGTTGGCGTGAGCGGCCCTGCCGTGTGGGTGCGGGTGGAAGGCAAAGGGAATTTTCTAAACAGCGGGAATTTGAAGGAGTTCGCGCGAGCGATGGTCGACCGCGGCTATCGCGAATTTGTCATCGATCTTCATAATTGCGCGATGATGGACTCCACCTTCATGGGAACAATGGCAGGAGTCGCACTCCGGTTGAAGGAATTGGGCCAAGGACATTTGCGTGTGGTCCATTGTGGGCAACGGAGCCAGGAGTTGCTTTCGGGACTTGGGCTGGACCAGCTATTTCAGATATCGACGAATGGGAGCACAGCGCCGCAATGTTCGGCGCTGGAGGAAGGAGCAGCCGCGATCGATTCCAGCGAACGCAAGCGGGAGCAGGCCAAGGAAATGCTCGCAGCTCACGAAGCATTATGCGAAGTGGCGCCGGAAAACTATCCCCGCTTCAAAGACGTTCTCGAATACCTGAAGCAGGATCTTCACCAAAAAGCGACGACGAAGTAAGTTGGCCCGTATCTCATGTGGGCGACTGTTCTCTTCGCGTTGCTCGCCATCGCGGTCGGTGGATGGCTTTTTACCGCCTTCCGGCAAGCGCATAAAGTACGCGCGCTGGAGCGCTCGAAAGAGGAAATTCAGGTCGAAGAAACGCTTGTCTTCGATTTTTTGCATGGTCTTGGGGAGGCCTTTCGAGAGACAATCAGGCCGCACGATTTGCATCGGCTGATCGTCGAAGGTGCCACCCGTATTCTGGATGCACACGGTGGTGCTCTCTATCTGGCGGATCGGACCGGCAACAAATTGCTGCCGGCTTTTCTTTCGAAGGGTTGTCCCCCTCTGCTGTCAGTTCCAGCACATATCTTACGTCAGGCCGCAACCGCACCTCTGGCGCTGGACGGATTTCTGCGGACGCAATCCATCCCGCGCGGAGAAGGTCTTCTCGGCACGGTTTGGGCGACCGCTCAGCCAGTCTGCCTTGCCGATATTCGAGATGCGCCGGATCTTGCCTCTTTACGCCAAACGGCTCTGGGGACCGCCTCCGTAATGGCGACACCATTGCTTTACGGTAAACAAAATATGGGGGTTCTCGCGCTCGGCAATGGCCCCACGGGCACACCGTTTTCCCAAAGCGATTTCGTCGTTTTCAAATCGATCGCGGAACAATCCGCTTTCGCCCTTTACAACGCGATCATCTATTCCGAAGCGAACGAGAAAAAACGTCTCGATCATGATCTGGAGATTGCACGGGAGATCCAGCGCAGTTTGCTTCCGGATCAATCCCCGGTCATTCCCGGCTTCGAGATCGCCGGCATTAATCTTCCTGCTCGCCAGGTCAGCGGCGATTACTTCGATTACATCCGCGTTGATGATCATCACCTCGGGGTAGCCATCGCAGATGTTTCCGGCAAAGGCGTCCCTGCATCCCTCATCATGGCGATTTCCCGGAGTGTGTTGCGCAGTCAAGCGCCGCACAATTCTTCGCCTGCCGCGGTCTTGCGTTCGGTCAATCGTCAGCTCTACCCCGACATTAAAGAGGACATGTTTATCAGCCTGGCTTATCTGGTACTCGATCATCAAGCCGGCTCGGTTACGATCGCCCGGGCCGGGCATGATGCACCACTCCTCTACCGCCATGCCAAGGGATGTATCGAGACGATCAAGCCGCCCGGCATGGTCCTAGGCATTGACGCCGGGAGTGTATTCGATAGGATTACTAACGACTTTGCCCTCGCGCTTGAGCGCGATGATTGCCTCCTCCTCTACACTGATGGGGTGACGGAAGCGTTGGACGCCAAAGGCGATGAATTCGGTGTCGAGCGCCTGAGCCAGTCCATTCGCGAAAGCGCGGCCAATGGCGCGTCGGGCATTGTCAGACGGTTGATCGACGACTTGCGCAATTTCGTAGGCGCTCAGCCGCAGAACGACGACATTACGGTGATTGCCATTCGCAAAACATGAAGAAAACCGGCCCAGAACCAAGGGAAGAAGATAAGATTCCGCCACCGTTGACGACAGAGGACAAACCTGCTGGCGTGGCGGCAGATGCTGAAGGAACCGATGATCCAGTTGTTAGTTTGCAATCCGATCTGGATCGTTTTCGCGATTTGGCATTGCGGACCCAGGCAGATTTCGAGAATTACAAAAAGCGCTCCGCGCGTGAGCGCGATGATGCCATCAAATATGCGAACAGTTCCTTGCTCGAGCGGCTCGTGCCGATTGTCGATAATTTTGAGCTGGGGCTTTCCGCTGCCCGCGATGAAGGGGAAGATTCCCCCATCTTTTCTGGCATGAGCATGGTTTGGAAACAGTTGAGCGATTTTCTGGCCGAGAATGGCCTTCGGCCTATTGACGCCGTAGGCCACAAGTTTGACCCCAATCTGCATGAAGCGATTGCACACGAGCCAAGTGATAAGGTGGCCGAGGGCAAGGTCATCCGCCAAACCCGTCGGGGTTATTGTTTGAAGGATCGATTGCTGCGCCCTGCGACAGTGGTTGTCTCAAGCGGGCAGGGGGGCTGAGAGTCACATCGGCTTATCAGGGGTGCGATTACTTTGAATTTGGCAAAATCTACGCAATTTGCGGTCAACTGATGCCGACGACCAAACGCGACTATTATGAAGTGTTGGAGGTTTCTCGCTCGGCCAGTAGCGATGAAATCAAACGCGCCTATCGCAAACTGGCCGTCAAATATCATCCGGACAAAAATCCGGACGATCAACAGGCGGAGGAGAAATTCAAAGAGATTGGCGAAGCGTATGATGTCCTGATCGATCCGGAAAAACGCTCGGCCTACGACCGATTTGGGCACGTCGCATTTGCACAGGGGGGCGGTGGGTTCGGTGGTCGCGGTTTTCATGATCCATTCGATATTTTTCGCGAAGTCTTCGGCGGAGGTGTCGGCGGAGGCGGGATTTTCGAGACCTTTTTCGGTGGTGCTGGCGAACGTGCCGAGGAGCGGCATCGCGGTTCGGATTTGCGCTACGACATGCAGATCACGTTGGAGGAAGCCGCACTCGGTACTGAGAAAGAAATCGAGGTGCGAAAACTCGACGCGTGCGACACATGTCATGGAAGCGGGGCCGAACCCGGCTCGCGCGCCATCAACTGTCCCACCTGCGGTG
>WNGI01003413.1_pt1 | contig 22059 bp, 17 predicted proteins | sample 5400621 | NCBI WGS metagenome assembly WNGI01 (sample SAMN13153374, study PRJNA577476) | soil metagenome | isolation source: 20 cm soil or saprolite under Garry oak tree replicate 1 | place: USA:California | collected 2016-06-15
GCCGAAGCGTGTGCGCAACACCAAGAACCTGACGTGCTATCCGTGCCGCCCCAAGGTCGTCTTTGGCGTCAAGAGCAGCCAGCAGCCGCCCCCGCTCCTCGACCCGGAGGGTGGCCACAATCAGCTGCGCATCGCCCAACCCGGCGACCTGCTGGGGCGTCAATCCCCCACCTGGACCAAGGAACCGCTCCAGATCGTCCAACCACAACAGGCACCGGCTGTGGCCCCGCAGCCAGTCCACCGCCGCTGACACCGCATCCCTCGTGCCCGGCGCCAGCACGATGTATCCAGGGCAGGCATCGCGCGCCGCCTCGAAGGCCGCCCGGCTCTTGCCCGCCGTCGAGTCGCCGACCAGCAACACGAACCCGCCCGCCCGCAACCCAGCCCGAAGATCAGCATCCATATCCCGTGACACGTACAGCGGCACCGTGAGCGGCAAACCTTGCCGCGCGGCCTGGCTCGCATCCACAGCAGCCCTGTGCACACCGAGCACGGTCGGGTCAGCAATTTCGTCCACCCGAGGCAAACGCCGCCGGCCACTCCGACCACCGACCGTCAGACAGCCACTCAAGACCGCCCGCTCAACCTGCTCGCCCTGCTGCTCACCGTCACCGCTGCGCCGCCGCCACTGATCGACGACCGCCCCCGCGCCAGCCCCGGCGACGGTGATCCCCGCCAGCACCCACGGATCGCCCACGCCATGCGACCTGACCAGGTCAGACACCAGCGCGACAGCCGCAGCAGCCGACGCGAAACCGGCCAGCCACCCGTGTCGCATCTGCACTGCGCACTCCGTGTCGGAACAGTACCCAGGCGCATACTTTACGGGATGTCGGCTGGGCCGAAGATCGCCAGGTGGTCGAGCACCGGGGCGGGGTCGCTGGACCGTCGAGCGCGGCCAGCTGTGTCCGGCTGCGCCGGCCCATGCGCCAGCGCAGGGCTTCGAACCGGGTGGTGGTCCGGCCGAGCCGGGGCTCGCCGTCCCGGCCGGGGGGGTGAACTCGGCGTCCTCGACCGCCACGTGCAGCGGCACCGGCGCCCGCAGCCAGCGCAGCAACTGTTGCGCGCTGTGCCAGACCGCCTCGGTGTCCCGCGCACCGGGCCGGTCAGCACCTGGCCGTCGCCAGGCCGGATCCGGCTGCCATTGGACCTCGGTGACGATCTGCCTGCCGTGGGCGCGCTGCAGCCTACGAGGAGGCTGCGGCGGCGGGCGTGGCGGGGGTGGCGGTGGTAGCGGGGGTGCCGGGCGGGACCTGCTCGGACGCCTTCTCGTCGGTCCGGGTAGCGCCGAGGATCTGCCGTAGCCGCTGCATGACCCGGTCGGTGAACAGTCCGGCAAGCCCGCCAGCCAGGAAGGCCAACACCGTCGTCCTGGTGTCGGTGCTGCTGGCGCCGAGGGCGACGAAGCCGGAGCGAAGCGCAGCCACGAACACCATGGCCACCAGCGCCGCCTCCAGCGGGCGAAGCAGGTACCACCAGAAGTACGAGTTCTCGAAGGTTCGCCGGCCGACCCGCGACGCGAACAGACTGGCGGAATGGACGAAGCTGCCGACTACGCCGCCGACGGCTGCGAGCACCAGCGCGCTCGTCCCAGCGGTAGCGGTGAAGTCGGGGCCAGACCACCGCACCGCCTGGCTGGTCGTGCCGACGCGGTCGGCTATCCCCCAGGCCCAGACAGCGGCCATGAGCGCCGCGACGCCGAGGGATCCCAGCCAGAGACCGACCGCGGTGGCGACCCACCACTCGTGCGCCTGCAACTCGTGTCGCCTGGGCCGTGGCTGGCCATCCGACTGGCCCGTCGTGCCGCCCGCAGCCCGACCGCCGCCGTTCACGGCTGCTCGGGAAGCTGCTTCATCGGCCCCGGCAAGGGCCTCTTCCAGCGATGCGAGCGGCGGGCTTTCCGGCTCGGTCATCTCACGGCCTCCACCCCACGAGGAACGGGCTACCAACAACGGAGGGCTACAGGCCACCGGCAGATACACGATGAACGGAGCGCGCAGTTCTCCGTCGCGGCGAACACCGTGGAACGGGGATCTGCCGGTCCGCGCAAGTTGGCGGCCGAGTTGAGCGACAGGCTCGACCGAGGAGGCCATGTACGGCAGAAGGCGCACGCCCCGAGCTTGGGCAGCCTCCGGGCCTTCTTGTCGAGTGGCTGTGGTCCGGCTCGGGCGCGGCGTTCGGCCAGGGGTGGACGGCGGGGTGGGCGGCTGCCGGGGTGGCGCACCGGCGGCAGCGCTGTAACGCGTCCAGCGTGCTGGGCATCGTCACCGCCGGGTGGCCGCAGGCCGCGTACGCCGCGTCCAAGGCTGGCCTGCTAGGGCTCACCCGCGACCTCGCGGCACAGTGGACCTCGCGCAAGGGCATCCGGGTCAACGCGGTGGCGCCCGGCTTCTTCGCCTCCGAGATGACCGCCCACCGACTGCCGCCGGTAGCGGGCGGTCAGCTCGTCGGCTGTCGCCGGGAGGCCACCGATGTAGGCGTGCAAGCCCGCATCGTCAAGCAGCGGGTCGTGCCTTACCGTGGCCCGGCCGCGGGAGCGGGCGCTGCTCGAACGGGTGCTCCAGCCGTTCCTCTCCTGCGGTGTGCACCACATCGGCTCGACCGCCGTCCCGGTCATGAGTAGCTCAGCTGCTCGTCCCAGTCGGTTCCGCGCCCCGCCGGCGTGAGATCGAAGAGGTTCCAGAGCGGCTCGATGGTGCCGACGTGCCGGGTGTCCTGTCCGGGCTCGGTTGGCGCGTACAGGAGTTCTGAACCCCAGAAGTGACGGATCGCCTCCCCGTCGCGGTGGAATACGTTCAACATCGGCCTCTGGTAACCCTCCGCGGTCTCGCCGTAGTAGTCACGGTTGTAGGTGCTTCCGAGCGAGGACAACAGGCGCAGCCGCCGCCAGCCGCGGTCGTCGGCGAACCCAAGGATCGGGCCCAGGGGCGCCCTGCCGACGGCGACGAAGGCGACGCGCTGGGCGACGTGCTCCGCCGCGCCCTCCAGCTGGTCCAGCAGCGCGGTGCACGACGGGCACGGACCCTCGAGAAGGGGCAGCAGCGCCGCGCGACCGCTGGACGGTCCCGGCCGGTCGTCCTCCGGGTCGCGGGGGAACATCATGCTGTAGATCACCAGCGAGTCCTTGCCGTGTGCGAACAACTCGGACAGCCGCACGTCGGTCGGGGCACCATCGGCGCCTCGCCCGCGGAACACGTAGTCCTCGGGCACGGCCCCACCGGCAGGCAACCGCCGTCTCGCCACCGCCACATCCTCCATGGCGCGCCGCAACTCGATCTCCTGCTGCAGCAGCCGATCCCGCGCCGCCCGGTACTCCACGGACTCGCCTGGAAACCGGATGCCCATGGTCCGCCCCTCTCGTCGACCAACCCACTCGATGTGGGCCGCAGGTCCCACTCTCCCAGGACTGCGACGGTCGACCGGCTGTTCCGCCCGGAGAGAGCACCCGCCTTGTAGCCGCACAGCGCGCGGGAACGCCCGATCATGCGCGATTAGCGCGACGGGCGGGGGTTGAGTCGCCATAGCTGGTAGGCCCACGGAACGTCGTAGCCGATCACCCAGAGCGTGTACGGCGTCAGGGCGATCAGGGATGGCCGATCTGAGGCCACGGACTTCTGCAGCGCGAGGAGCGGCCCAAGGAAGACGACGACGCCGAGGAATCCCGTGCCAGGACTGCGCCGGCCGAAGAACGCCGCGTTCCACAGCTCGTTGCCGGCGAGCACCAGCAGTGCACGGCCACGCACACCTCGGTCGTCATTCAAGTGCGCCCGGTGGAGAACCCAGCCGAGTTGCAGGTAGTAGACCGCTCCCGCGGCCAGGAACGCGGGCAGCGGCAGCTGCATTCGAGGCTTGCGCAACTCGCGGAACCAGCGCAGCGAGTCCCCACCTATGAAGACGTTGCCGATGACCGCGGCGCCCACCGGAGGCCCCGCCGCGGCCGCCAGCTCCCTCATGGTCCTCGATCGCAGCACCGTGCCGGTCTCCGCGTGGCCGGTCGGGTCTGCTGGTCCGGCCGGCCGCCCGGGATGCGGAATGTCGAGGCGCCAGGGTGTCGGATCGGGTGGGTGTCGTTCGTAGTGGTCGTGAGGGGCAGGCTGGAGGCCGCCTCCGAGATGAGAGGAGCGCGTCCATGACGCAGTACCTGCTCGCGGTTCACGGTGACGAGGCCGCCTTCGCCGCGATCTCGCCGGAGGACATGCAGCGGGCATACAAGCAGGTCGATGTGTTCAACGAGGAGCTGAAGGCCGCCGGCGCGTGGGTGTTCGCCGGTGGGCTGCACCCGTCCAGCACAGCGACGGTGGTGCGGACTTCGGACGGCAAGGTTGTCACCACCGACGGCCCGTACCTGGAGACCAAGGAGCAGCTCGGCGGGTTCTGGATCATCCAGGTGTCCGATCTGGACGCCGCGCTGGGCTGGGCGGCGAAGGGCTCGCTGGCGTGCATGGCGCCGGTGGAGGTTCGCGCGTTCCAGGACGAGCCCGGCTGATGGCGCCGTGACGGGTTGCCGTCGGTGTCGTCCGACACTGTCCGCGTGGAGGCGACGACCCGGGCGGTCGCGGTGTGGGTACGGATGGCGGGGTGCAGCCGTCCAGGCTGTCGGTCTGGTGGCGCTGATAACCGGGGGAGTGGTTAGCGGCGTTCTGTTGACGTCGGCGTGCGGAAGACGCGGGCCAGCGCCGGGAGCGAGCTGTGGGTGCTGGGACTGCACCGTGGCCGGTCGCGTCCGCGGCCTTGGCATTCGCGCGGCGGCGTTCACACCGCGCTGGTGTGCCGGCCGCCCACCTGGGTCTCGGGCTGCTCGCCCGCTCCACCGCGGCCAAAGGATGCCGAACTGCTGGTGCTGCGGAACTGCCGCCGCCCTCCGGCGCAGCCGACTACCAGGCCGCTGACCCGTCGGGTAGCGCTGTGGGCCCGATCGGTGGGCGGTCGGCCGCGACGGCCGACGGCGTTACCTTGGCTGGGTGAGCGACGTGCTCGAAGGTGGGCCTGGCGGCGCCGGGCCGACCCGCCGGGGGTGGCTGGTGGCCGGGCTCGCTGCGCTGGTGGCGGCGGGGGCGTACGCCGCCGTCCGGGCCAACCACCCGGGTAACGCCGGGGAGAGTCGGCCGTCGATCAGCGGCGCGGCGCCTGCAACGTCGCCGCCGTCGCCGTCGCTGTCGCCCTCGCCGTGGCCATCGGGCGCCGGTGCCTGCGGGTCGACTGCCTACCGCCCGCTGATGAGCCGGCAGCCGCTGACCGCGCGGACCGGTGTCCGGGTGCTGGTCGGCGGGTACGGGGTGCGCCTGGTCGACGCCGACACCGGGACCGCGCGTCCGATCCGCGGAATACCGGCCGATGCCCGACGCATGATCAGTCCGCTGGTATCGGCCGCAGGCGCCGTCTACGCGCGGTCCGCGCAATGCGACGGCAGCGCCGCCATGGTGTACCGGCTGGCGAACGGCACGGCACGCCCGGTCGCCGCCGGAAACGTCGCCGACCTGCTCGCCGGTACGACCCGGGTCTGGGTGGTGAGCGACCCCGATGCGCCGACCAGGCCGGTGGTGCTGCGCCTGCTCGGCAGTGACCGGTCGCTCACCCTTCCACCGGACGCCTACCCGATCGCGGACACCACCGCTGGCCTGGTCGTCGCCGCCGACCAAGGCGACCCGGGGAGTAAGCCGCCGGCTGTCACGGTCCTCGATCCGGCCACCGGCCGGCCGGTCCGGACCCTGGGCGCCGGCCGGCCGCTGGCCGCCGACCGCGTGCAGGTCCTGCTGCTTTCCGGTCGCTGCGACCAGGGCCAGGCGCTCCCGTCGTGCACCGTCGCCCGGGTCGACGTCCGCAGCGGTCAGGTGCGCGACCGTTACCCGCTGCCGGGCGGACGCGTCCCGGCCTCGGCCGGGGTCGTCAGCCGCGACGGCCGACTGGTCGCCTTCCAGCTCGCCCGGGTCTACGCCGACCCCCGGTTCGACCCCGGGCATCCGCTGCCGCCATCCGACCTCGCCGTGCTGCACCTGGACACCGGCCAGCTGAATACTGTCCCCGGCCTGGAGTTCGCGCCGAAGACCGCCGCCGGGCTCGTCTTCGGCGCGGACAGCTACTGGCTGTTCGCAACGGTGAGCGACGGCGACCACGCACACCTGCTCGCCTGGCATCCCGGCCTTGACGCGCCTCAGTCGGTTGCCCGCCTCCCCGGCCCGGTCGCCTGGGCACCGCCACTGCTGATCACCTGACGCTGCCGGCCGGCCAGGTCACCGCGGCCTTCGTCCGCCTGGTGCGGGTGCCGGCCGGCCAGGTCACCGCGGCCTTCGTCCGCCTGGTGCGGGTGCCGGCCGACCAGGTCACCGCGGCCTTCGTCCGCCTGGTGCGGGTGCCGGCCGGCTGGTCGGTGCCCGGCGATGGGTTCGGGTGGAAGCGGGTTCTGCTGGTCATGAAGGCCGTGGCGTCGGGGAAGCCGTTCCCTTCGGCGAGGAGGTCTCGGCTCGTCTCGGCGGGCCCGGCCTGGTATGTGCGGAGGCCACGTCGAAGACTGTCCTTTGGGGGTGGGCGTCCGGCCTGTCTCCACCAACTCGTTGGCGATCCCGACGACGGGCCGGCTCTCCTTGATCGCCAGCGGCGGATAAATCGGCGGTCCGTTGCTGCGGTCCGGCCTACAGTCGGCGCCCGTGGGTGCGACCGTTCCGGTGATCGTCCGGGTAACGCCGACGGTCCACTGGCACGCGCTCGACGACGACGAGGTGGCCGGCCGCGCGTATGCCCTGCACCGGCCCGACCACCGGGTGTTCGTGAGCATCGACACCTGGCGCGAGGAGGTCTTCCCCGCGTTGGCCGGCGCCGTCATCGCCGACCTGCACGGGGACCTCTACACGAGGGTGGACGAGGCCGACGCCGCGGAGTTGGCCCGCTGGGCGTCGGTCGGCTTCGACGTGCACCGGCGGGAGGACGAATATCTTCTCCCGACTGCGCCGGAGGCCACCGGCCTGGGCGGGGCGGCGTTTCCGCCCGGCTTCTGGGCCGTCTCCGCTGACGCCGCCGACGAGGACCGGCTCCGTACCCTCGATGAGGTGCTGCGCGGCGACGTCCCCGGCAGCGATGGCTGGGTGAACGACCCGCAGCAGTTCCACGACCAGAGCTTCGACCCCCGCTACTTCGACCCCGCGACCTACCTCGTGGCGATGGACGGCGGCGGCCTGTACGTCGGGCTGGTCAGGGTGGGGTCCGCCCCGCACCGGGGCCGGCTCGGGCTCATCGGCGTCGTCTCGGCGTACCGGCGTCGCGGGCTGGCCCGGGCCCTGCTCGCCGCCGCGTTCGCCCAGCTGCACGCGCGGGGCATCAGCCACGTCACAGCCGAGGCCGACACCACCAACACCGCGTCCGCCGCGCTGCTGGCCACCATCGGCGCGCGCCGCACCGGCGGGAGCGTCGAGCTGCGGTACGCCGCATCGCCAGCGCCGCGTCGAGCGTCTGCACTGCTATCCGGCATCGCCGCTGTCCGGGGCGCGTCCGCCCGACAGCAGACCCCGCCGATGCCCGGCAGGGCACGTCGGCCGGGCGCCGACCTTGAGGTGAGCCTCGGCTGGCTGCCTGACTCACTCATCCGGCGGCTGGGGTGGCTCGTCCTCCCCGGCCACCCGGACCACCGCGAGCGTGATGTTGTCCGGGCCGCCCTCCTTGATCGCCGCCTTCCACAGCTCGAACGCGGCCCGGGCGTCCTGGTGGTCATGCAGGATCTGGGCGAGCGCTTCGGTTGGCACGACGTCGGTCAGGCCGTCGGAGCAGACCAGGTAGAGGGCGTCTGTCGGAAGCGGCGAGCCGGTCAGGTGGGCCTCGACCGCTGCGTACCCGTCATGCCCGCCGAGCGTCTGCGTGACGATGTTCCCGAACAGCGGCCCGCGCCCCGACGGCCGGTCGTCCACGCTGACCTGCTGGAGCCCATCCGCCACAACGTGGTAGACCCGGCTGTCGCCGATGTTGAAGGCGACCAGCCGTTCGGGGATTACCGCCACACCGGCTACCGTGGTGCCCATCGTGGTCAGTTCCGGGTTGTCTGCGGCGGCCTCGTACAGCATGTGGTTGCACTCGTCCAGCACGTTCCGGATCGCCTGCTCGCCATCCAGCGACGGACCCGCCCGCGCCAGGTGACGGACGACCAGCCCGCTGGCCAGCTCGCCGCTGGGGTGCCCGCCACCAGACTGTCCTCGTTGCTGTCGCGCACCAGGCCGACATGGCTCAACCCGCTGACCGCGATATAGGTCATGCAGCCCTCGCCTCCCCGCAGCTGCCACCCCGACGCTGCCCAGACAAGCAACGCCAGCCTCGCGCCGAATCGCACCGAGCCTGGTTCCGGTGCAGTCGGTGACCAGGGCGGTCACGTGCACCGTCTTCCAGCCGGGACGGTCACGGTCTCCTCCCAACTGTGCCTGGTCATCGCTGAAGTCTCCTCGGCGGGGGTCCGTCCAGCCGCGGACGACGAGTCGACCGCCGCCGCCGGTTCAGCCGGTGGGCGGCTGCTCCCACTCGCCCAGGCGGCCGCCGCGGATTCCGAGCCGGACGAGGACACCCCGCGGCCTCGGTCGCGGCTGACCCCGCGACGGTCCGGTGGGGCGTAGGTGCGCGGTCCAGACCAGGGCGGTCGCGCCGCCTACGACCTGCGCGTATCGGCGGTGAGCGCGCTCAAGGTCTTGGCCAGACGGCGGCGCCGGGTCTCGGCGGTCTTGGCCTGTTCGATCGCGAGAACGTACCTCAGCCTCTGGCTGTAGGACAGCGAGTCGAAGGCCCGCTTGGCCTCGAGGTCGCCCTCGAGCGCCGCCGCGAGGTCGGGCGGCACGCTCACCTGCCTCGGCTCGGCGTCGACCTCGACGGTGACCTCGACTTCCTCACCTGCTGCGACCCCAGCCGCTCGGCGGTTATCCGCACTGAGGCCGATCATGAACTGCCCGGCCATCACCGCGACGGTGCTGCGGTACGTGTGCGCGCCGATCGTGACCCGGACCGGTGGCCGCTTGCCGCGACCGAGGCCGACCACGACCTCGGATGGGACGACCATTCCGGTGGCGGTCTTCCCGGCGGCCAGGATCCGAGTACGGAAGCTCGCGCGGGCGGGGCCGTCGGCGGCGGCTGTCATCTTGTGCCTCCACGATCTGCGACACGGCTGGTCGGGTGAGCGATGCGATAGCGCAGGCGGGCCGGCACGGTCCAGATCCACGCCCAACCCGCCGGTGTAGACCGTGCCGCCACCAGAAACTCACCGCTCGGTAGCTCGCTTCAGCCACACTGACCGGCACAGGCCGGCTGCGACCGAAGACCACCGCCCACTCGGTGTCGGGAAGAGCACGACGGTCTCCGCGCCGCCGCCGCCGACATCTGCACGTGAACGTGCGAGAGCCGGTACCGCTTGCCCGCGTCGAGCCACACCCGCAGGTGGGGCCGGAGGAGGTGTCAACTTCCCCGTGACCTTTCCTCCGTTCCCATCACCGGCGGTGGCAGGTCGTCACCCGCCCGAACACGCCGGCGGCGGGCGCCGCCGTGGCCAGCCGACCGTCGTCGTCCAGGTCGACGCGGTTGACCGAGGCGAGCGGCCTGATCGGCGTCGCCTGGCAGCTCGCCGGCAGTCACCGAGAAAGCGAGCTCGGCTGGGGGCCGTGGCCCGAACCGTGGTCATTGCTGGACGAGGCCGGTCTTCGACCCGAGACGCTCTGGGCCTGCGGACAGTTTCCGTAGGTCGGCGAATCCGGTGAACGGTTTTGACCGTACAACCAGCGGCTGTTCGGTTGTGGACACCGCCGCGCCGCAGCGGCCGCGGCCAGCGGTGCCGTTGTCGGCACTCAGCTAGAAAAGGGGGCGCACTATGCGGTTCCGACGATGGATCAGGTGGGCGGGGCGGCTGGTGCCTGCGCTGCTGGCGGGCAGCACGCTCGTCGCGGCACCGACCGCGGCGCCGCGGGACGGCCGAGCATGGCCACCGCCGGAGTGGACTCACCGAGGAGGTCAGCGGATGTTACGCACGGTCGCGCGGGGCGTGGTGCTCGCCCTGCTGATGGCACTGGCGGTGGGCATACCGTCCGCACCGAAGGCGAGAGCCATGAGCAGTTGGCCGTCGGAGCCGGAGTACGCCCAGATGCAGGCCGACCTGGCCAGCGTGGAGTCGGCCAACCAGGAGGCCATCGAGCAGGGCGGCACCCTCGGTCCGGCCACCATCGAGTACCTGGTCAGCATGCTGCCGGACCCGGCCTACGAGCAGTTGCCGTTGCTGGACGACCTGATCCGGGGCGACCCGTCCGCGCTCAACGCGGTCACCCACTCCGGTGCGACCATCCCCGGCTGTCCGGCGGCCGGATTGCAACTCCTGCCCGGGTTCCCGGCGCCGTACGGGTTCTACTCGACCAATCCGGCCAACAACTGGTGCATGCCGAACGGCCCGGACAACGGCTGCAACGTCGTTCCGGACACCGTATCGGTGGCCGGAATCACGATCTACGACTTCCGGGCCGCCTGCCGGCAGCACGACAACGGCTACCGCTGGGTGCCGGCATCCAAGATCGCGGTGGATGCGCGGATCTTCGTGGACGCCGCCGCCGACTGCGCCAGGCGCAGCCTGGTGATCCGCCCCTTCTGCTTCTCCTCGGCCGCGGTCCTGTTCACCGGGGTATTCTTGTTCGGCGGCTCGGCCTACGGTGGCGCCGCGCGGGAGGGCTACAACCGGCCGGTCCCGCCGACCCGGGTGCCGCCGCTGGAGCCGCCGCCGACGTGCGCGCAACCGAGCTACGCGCGGCTGGCCACGCCCGCAGATACGACGACGATGAGCCGTGGAACGGTTTTCAACATGACCGGCGTGGTGCGCAAGCACAACCGGGTGTTGTTCGAGTTCTTCGACAGTTCGGGGAACCTCGCCGCGACCCACCTGACGTACTTCTCAGACAACAACTGCGTGGTGCGGCACGAGCCAGAGACCTTCGACACCAACCGACTGCCGCTCGGCACCGTGTTCGTGAGGGCCACCTACGCACCATGGGAGAACAACGAGACGGTGCGGCGGGAGCACATCACGACGCTGCAGATCACGGCCGGTGGCGGCACCACCACCTGCAACCAGCCGACCCACGCCTGGGTGTACGGCGGGCCGACCGTGACTCAGGGCGCGATCGTGTACCTGACCGGCGTGGTGCACAGGTACTCGCCGATCACGTTCAACTTCTACGACGCGGACGGCAACTGGATCACGCAGCATGTGACCCAGCCGGCGCGGGACAACTGCGTGGTGCATCACGAGCCGGAGTGGTTCAACACGGCACGGCTACCGATCGGCACGGTGCGCGTGGACGGAACGTTCCTGGAGTGGGAGACCGACCAGTGGACGACCCGGCAGATCGGGACGTTGAGCGTGCTGGAGGCGCCTCCACCGCCACCGCCGGGCGATGACCCGCCGGACGGCTGCTACCAGACCCGGGTATGCGAGCCGAACCTCTACTGACGGGCAACACGCCGAACCGGTGACAAGGAGACCCCAACGACGGCATGATCGTCGCACCCGACCACCACGGCCGGCCGTCCGGCGGGCCGTCCGGCACTGGTGAGCTGCCGGCGCGCCGGGCCGGCGGGCAGGTGGTTACCGCGGTGCCGGCGCCGGCAGTGCGGCGGACAGTCGAGCCCGCAGCCAGGAGGCGTAGATCGCTCCCCAGACGATCGGGCCCTGGTAGCTGAGCGTCTGCCCGTTGCCCAGGTCGACTATGGCGGGCAGGAGCAAGGCCGCGAACTCCTTCTTCGGGCGGGCGGTGGCGGCGGCGCTGGCCTGCTCGGTGACGCTCTCGGCGACCAGCGCGGGAATGACCGCGACCCCGCTCTGCAGGCCGCGCAGGGTGCCCTTGGTCGCCTTGGCGTAGCTCACCGCTTCTCGGCTGAGCGCGTCAAGCTGGGTGTCGGTGGCAACCTCGGTGGGGTACAGCACGGTGAACAGGTGCATCTTGGTCGCCAGCCACAGGATGCGGAACTTCGACTGATATCCGACCAGGGCCGTCCCGCCCGGCAGCGTGACGTGAGACACCTCGCTGCCGTCGTCTTGCAGGCGGCGGGCCGCGCCCTGAAGGTATTCCTCCGCGTTCATGCGGGGTGACCCTACCGAGTCGGTGCCGCGCGGCGGGCACGAGTCACGCGTCGCGCCGCTCTCGGACGGAGCAGGCGCCGGTGCGGCCGTCACCGTCGAGACCGCGAGCGGGCCGAACGCGGGAGGGTGCCGAGATGGATCGGCGCAACCTGCTCGATCACGACTCCGGTCAGGCTGTCGGTCAAGTTGGTGGGCAGGAAGCCGGGAACCTCGCGTTGCACGGCGTCCGGCGGGAAGCTCGGCGACGACGGCAACGCCGCCCCGACGTTGGTCGTGACGATCGCGCCCTTTGTGTTGTGCAACATGAATGTCGCCAGAGCGCCGGCGACGGTGAGGAAGACGGTGCCGAGGACCGAACTGGGCATCGCCGACAGCACCGCCAGGTCGGTCGGCGCCGGGTGGAGACGCGCTACCGAACGACCGGACCGACAGGGGCAGATGACGGCTGACCCAGCCCCAGATCATGCTGCCGACCCAGGCGCCAGTTCTGGCCACGCCGGCGCATCGCCATGCACCCTCCACGGCGCGCAATACCCGGTCATGCCGCACCGTGGGCGGATGCGCACCCCTACGCCGGACGAAGCGGATCGTGATGATGGTGTTGCACCGATCGTTCGACCGGGTGGTGCCCGTTCGGGCAGATGCTGTGGTGGTGGCAACGCCCGGGCCGACCAAGGCGACGACTCCGACCGCACCGCCGGAGCCGCCCGACTGCACCGCCCGGCCCGCCGCCTGCCCCGACCTAGCCTGTTGGCGTGAACGGCGGATCTATGAGCGGTCGGACTGTCGGTGGCGGTAGAACCCCACCGTAGCGGGCGGCAGCGGGGTGCTGCCCAGAATCAGGTCGGTGGCCTTTTCGGCAACCATCATGATCGGTGCGTAGATGTTGCCGTTGGTGACGTAGGGCAGCACGGAAGCGTCAACCACCCGCAGGCCCTCCAAGCCGTGGACCTTCATGTCCATAGGATCCACCACCGACATCTCGTCGATGCCCATCCTGCAGGTGCACGAAGGATGGAGGGCAGTCTCTCCGTCGCTGGCGACCCAGTCCAGGATCTGCTCGTCCGTTCGCACTTCTGGTCCCGGTGCCAGCTCGCCGTCGTTCAACTCGTCGAATGCGGGCTGATTGAGGATCCGGCGAGTGATGTGGATCGCTTCCACCCATTCCCGCCGGTCCTGGGCGGTGGATAGGTAGTTGAACCGGAGTGCTGGGTGGACCCGCGGATCGGCAGACTTTATCTTCACCGATCCTCGGGCATCCGAGTACATCGGCCCGATGTGCACCTGATAGCCGTGGCCTCCGGCCGGCATCGAGCCATCGTAGCGGATCGCGATCGGCAGGAAGTGGAACATCAGGTTGGGGTAGTCGACGTCGTCGTTGCTGCGGAGGAAGCCGCCGGCCTCGAAGTGGTTCGTCGCGCCGGGACCCCGCCGGAAGAAGAGCCATTGGAAGCCGACCATGGGCCGGTTCCGCCATTTCAGCGCCGGCGCTACGGAGATCGGCTTCTTGCACGCGTACTGGACGTAGACCTCGAGGTGGTCCTGCAGGTTCTCGCCGACCCCAGGGAGGTGATGGATGACGCCCACACCCAACGCCTTCAGGTCGTCGGCGTTCCCGACCCCGGACAGCTGGAGGAGTTGCGGGGAGTTGATGGCGCCACCGCAAAGGATGATCTCCCTGGCGTATACCCGGCGGACCGGACCCTTCGCCCGGGTGAACTCGACGCCGACCGCGCGGTTGCCTTGGAACAGGATCCGGGTGACGAATGACCAGCACCGCACCGTCAGGTTGGGGCGCTTCATGACGGGATGCAGGTATGCCCGGGAGGCGGACAGGCGGCGGCCTCGATGGATGTTGCGGTCGAAGGCGGCAAAGCCCTCCTGCCGGTAGCCGTTCACGTCCGGAGTGAGCGGGTATCCGGCCTGCTGCACCGCCCCGAAGAAGGCCTGGAACAGCGGGTTCGTCGCCGGGCCGCGTTCCAGGATCAACGGGCCGCCCTCGCCTCGGAACTCGTCGCCGCCCGCCAGGCAGTTTTCCATCTTCTTGAAGTACGGGAGGCAGTGTGCGTAGTCCCAGGTCTTCATCCCGGGGTCGGCCGCCCAGCGCTCGTAGTCCATCGGGTTGCCGCGCTGGAAGATCATCCCGTTGATGCTGCTGGAGCCGCCGAGCACCTTGCCGCGGGCGTGGGAGATCCGCCGTCCGTGCATGTACGGCTCGGGCTCGGACTCGTAGCGCCAGTCGTACAGCCTGTTCCCGATCGGTATCGTGAGCGCCGCCGGCATCTGGAGGAAGATATCCCAGCGGTAGTCGGGCCGACCGGCCTCCAGCACGAGCACACGATTCGACGGGTCCGCGCTCAGCCGGGCTGCGAGGGCGCTGCCGGCCGAGCCGCCGCCGACGACGGCGAAGTCGTACCGATCCTGTGTCATCGGCTCCTCCCTACGCGCTCGTTGGTGGGGCGCCCTCACGTCGTCGACGGGAGTTGCGTGTGCCCCGGTAGCCACGTCATCCAGACCGACGGGTGGGCCTTGCCCCAGGCTGCCGCGGCGGCGTCCGGGGACATGTTCTTGTCCGCGATCAGCGAGGAGATCTCGTCCTGGTCGTGGTTGGTCAGCCGCATGTTCCGGAGAACCTGGTAGGCCTCCGAGTTCGTAGCGGCGAAGTGGGCGCTGAAGGCCTTGTAGAGGTTGTACGTCGGGTATGCGCAGTTGATCTTCTCGGGTGCCAGCTTTCCGCACTCCGCGGTGTACGGCGGCAGCGCCACCTCCCGCAGGTCGAGCTGCGAGTTCAGCCACTGGGGTGTGTAGAAGTAGAAGAGAAGCGGTTTGCGGTGGGCGTACGATTGGCGTACCTGGGCGATCTCCGCGGCCTCCGAGCCGGCATAGACAATCTTGAAGTCCAGCCCGAGGTTCTTGATGATCGGGCCGTCGTTGGTCACGTAGCTCGGTGATCCGTCGAGCATCTGCCCCGCCGATCCACTCTCCGGGGTCTTGAAGAGTGCCGACGCCGTCTTGAATCCCTCCCAGCTGGCGAGGGAGGGATGCTGCTGGATCACGTACGCCGGGACATACCAGCCGATGTGGCCGACGGCACCGAGCGGGCCACCGTCGACGACGCTGTGCTGCTTGGTGATGTATGTGTCGTAGAGGTCCTCGTGCCCCCACGCCTCCAGCACCCCGTCGACGCGGCCCTGCGCCATGGCCGGCCAGACCGGGATCTCGTCGAGCTGGATGGTCTTCACCTTGGTCCCGACCTGAGTTTCGAGGACCCATTTGGCGATGTAGACGTCAGCCGTCGAGCCCGTCCAGGAGTTCACAGCGAGCGTGATGTTCGGCGTCGTGGCCGCGGCCGTTACGGTCGACCCTCGACTCCCGGTGGAGTATGCCGGGGAGCATGCGGTAACCAACAGGAGGAGCCCGACCGCGGTCAACACTCGGATCCGGGCCGCCTCGAGCTTGCGCGTCATCGTGCCCTCCGAGTCAGTGCGGGACCGTCGGCACGGTGCCGCGCTGGGCGGCCGCCTGTGTCAGCCGGTCGAGGATGATGCCGAGCAGGACGATCGTCAGGCCGACGACGATCCCGAGGCCGAACTCGTTGCGTGACAGGGCTGCGACCGAGAGGTAGCCGAGCGCGCCCGCGCCGACCAGACCGCCGATGATCACCATGGCCAGCACGAGCATGATTCCCTGGTTGGCGCCCAGCATGATCGACTGTCTGGCGAGCGGGAGCTGTACCTTCCGCAGCAGCTGTCCCCGGTTGGAGCCGAGCGAGACGGCGGCCTCGACGGTGTTGGGCGGCACCTCCCGGATCCCGGCGCTGGTCAGCCGTATCACCGGGGGTATCGCGTAGACGACCGACGCGATGATCCCGGGGACGCGGCCGACCGCGAACAGCGCCACCACTGGGATCAGGTACACGAACGACGGCATCGTCTGGAGGAAGTCGAGCACCGGCCGGATCGCCATGTCGAACCGGTCGCGCCGTCCGGCGACGATCCCGATCGCGACGCCGAGGATGATCGTCATGGCCGACGCGACGAGCACCTGGCTGAGCGTGTCCATGGCGTCGTTCCAGAGACCCAGCTCGCCGATGAGGAACAACCCGGTGAGGACCCCGACGGCGAGCCGCCACCCCGACACCAGCCACCCGAGCAGTGCCCCGGTGCCGGCCACGAGCCACCACGGGACGCCCTGCAGAGCGTTGCGGAGCGGATCGAGGAGGTCCTTGACCACGAACGTACCGAACGTCCCGGTGATGGTGATGTTGCGCTGGATCCAGTTGACCGTGGAGTTGACCGGGTTGGCGGTCGAGAACGTCGCCGACTGCGGGAAGCCCCCGACGCCGCCGAGCTTGCAGCCCACGACGACGGCGAGGATGACGAGTGCGCCGGCGGCCAGTTGGATGCGGTCGCGCCGGACCCGCGCCGGCGTCCAGCCGGCACGGCCGGTCGCCTCGGCCCGCCGGCTGGCGGCACCGGACAGCCGATCGAGCACGATCGCCATGATGACGATCGCGAGCCCGGCATCGAATGCCTTCCCGACGTTGACCGTCTGCAGTGCCTGGAGCACCGGGTCGCCCAGGCCACCGGCGCCGATGAGCGACGCGATCACGACGATGGCCAGCGCCATCATGATCGTCTGGTTGACGCCGAGCATGATCGTACGTTTCGCGACCGGCAGCTGGACCTTGCGGAGCAGCTGCCACCGCGTGGACCCCATCGCGGTGCCGGCCTCGACGACCTGGGTGGGCACCTGGCGGATGCCCAGCTCGGTGAGCCGGACCGCGGGCGGGATCGCGTAGATGAGGGTGGCGACGATCGCGGCGGCATTGCCGATGCCGAACAGCAGCACGACGGGTACCAGGTAGGCGAACGCCGGCATGATCTGCATGAAGTCGAGCACCGGCCGCAGCACGGACGACAGGCGCCGGTTCCCGGCCGCGAGAATGCCCAGCGGGATCCCGATGACCAGGGAGATCGCGAGCGAGGCGCCGACCAGGGCGAGCGTCTCGGAGCTTTCGGTCCACAGGCCGAGGAACGCCATGAGCGCGAAGCCGCCGCCCGCGAGCGCCGCCAACGCGATCCCGCCGTGGCGCAGGCCCAGCAGGACGGCGATCGCGATCACACCGGGCCAGTTGAGCCAGGTCAGCACCCGGCCGATGTCATACACGATCGAGTCGAGGAACCACGCGATGTAGTTGATGAAGTGGGTGAACAGCGGGCTGGTGTTCTGGTTGTCCACGACCCAGGTGTTGACCGAGTCCAGATGGGACTGGGCGCCGATGTGCGCGGGCCAGGAGGACGGGAACGCCTGCGTCGTCCGCGGGAAGAACGCGAACAGCCCCACCACGAGGACGGCCACCGCCGAGCCGATCATCCACGGCCTGAGTCGCAGCTGCACCCGGGCGCGGCCGAGGGCCGGTGCCGCGGTAGTCATGAGGCGGCCTCCCGAGTGAGCATCGGAATGCCCGCTTCGCGCCCGCGGCGCCTGGGCAAGCGAGGAGCGGAGCGAGGGGGCCGCCGGGCTGGCTGGGTCATGAGGCGGCCTCCCGAGTGAGCATCGCAATGCCCGCTTCGCGCCCGCGGCGCCTGGGCAAGCGAGGAGCGGAGCGAGGGGGCCGCCGGGCTGGCATGGTCATGTCAGCTCGACGCCCTCGGCCATGACTTGGAGCACGTCGATTCGGTCGACGAACCCGACGGTCTGGTCCCCGTCCACGACCCGGAAGAGGCCCTGCACCCCGGACATCAGCGGCACGAGGTCGCGGATGAGCGTGTCGGCCGCCACGGTCGGCGCCGCCGGGTCGACCTCGCCGTCCGGTGGGTGGGCGATCCATGCCGCCGTGAGGACCGACGCCTTCGGCACGTCTCGGGTGAACGCGCGGACGTAGTCGTCGGCGGGCGCCCCGACGACCTCCGCGGGGGTGCCGATCTGTACCACCCGGCCCGCCTTCATGATCACGACACGGTCGCCCAGCGTGAGCGCCTCGTGCAGGTCGTGGGTGATGAAGACCATGGTCTTGCCGACCTCCCGGTGGAGGCGTTTGACCTCGGCCTGCATGTCGCGTCGGATGAGGGGGTCCAGGGCGCTGAAGGGCTCGTCGAACATCAGCACCTCGGGGTCCACCGCCAGGGCCCGGGCCAGCCCGACGCGCTGCTGTTGCCCGCCGGAGAGCTGGCTCGGCAGCGAGCTGCCGAAGCCCTCCAGCCCGACGAGGGCGAGCATCTCGTCGGCTCGCACGTACCGCTTCTGCTTGGGCATGCCCTGGATCTCCAGGCCGTAGCAGACGTTGTCGCGCACGGTGCGGTGCGGCAGCAGGCCGAAGTGCTGGAACACCATCGCGACCTTGTGCCGGCGCAGGTCCCGCAGTTGCTGGTCCGGGCAGCCGGTGACCTCCTGGTCGGCGATGCGGATGGAGCCGGCGGTCGGCTCGATCAGCCGGGTCAGGCAGCGCACCAGCGTGGACTTGCCGCTCCCGGACAGGCCCATGACGACGAACACCTCGCCGGTCGCGACGTCGAAGGACACTTCCCGCACGGCGATGACCGCCTTGTGCTTCGCCTTGAGCTCCGCGGGCGCCAGGTCGCTCTCCGCCGTACCGATGATCCGGCTGGCCCGTGGCCCGAAGACCTTCCAGAGGCCGGCACAGGAGATCATCGTGGGCTGCGCGGGGCCCGAGGGTACGCGTTGCCCGGGGGCGGTCGCCGGGCCGGCGGCGACCGGACCGGCCTCGGCCGCGCCGGCACGGCTACCGGAAGGATTGAGGACGGTCACGGATGCTCCTCTCGCGCCGCCGTGGCGGCGGCGTCATCCCGCGAACCAGCGTTGCGGGACCGGGGTTGTGTTGTGGTAGATGTGCTTTGGTTCCCGGTACTCGTCGAGGCCGGCGAGCCCGAGTTCGCGGCCGATGCCGGACCGCTTGAATCCGCCCCATTCCGCTTGTGGCAGGTAGGGGTGGTAGTCGTTGATCCATACCGTGCCCAGCCGCAGCTGGCGGGCGAGCCGGCGGCCGCGGGCCGGGTCCTGCGTCCAGACCGCCCCGGCGAGCCCGTAGTCGGTCGCGTTCGCCCGCTGGACGGCCTCGTCCTCGGTGCCGAAGCGTTCGACGGTGAGGATCGGGCCGAAGATCTCCTCGCGGACGATCCGCATGTCGGGAGTGCAGTCGGCGAAGACTGTCGGGGGGTAGAAGAAGCCGGCCTGCAGTTCGGGCTCGTCCGGCCGGCTGCCGCCCAGGACGAGCCGGGCCCCCTCGGCGCGACCGATCTCGACGTACTGCTCGATCTTGGCGCGGTGTTCCCCGGACACCAGCGGCCCGACCTCGCTGCGCTCGTCCAGGCCGTTTCCGAGCCGGATCCGCGAGGCACGGTCGACGACTGCGGCGAGGAGCGCGTCGTGTATCTCGTCTTCTACGAGCAGCCGCGCGCCGGCCGAGCAGACCTGGCCGGAGTGCAGGAAGGCCGCGGCGAGGGCATAGTCGACGGCGGCGTCGAAGGCCGCGTCGGCGAACACGATGTTGGGGTTCTTGCCGCCCAACTCCAGCGCGACCCGCGTCACGGTCGCGGCCGCCGCGCGCATGATCCGCGTGCCGGTGGAGATGCCGCCGGTGAACGACACCAGGTCCACCTCGGGACTCTCGACGAGCGCGGAGCCGACGACCGCCCCCGCGCCGAGGACGAGGTTGACGACGCCCGGCGGAACCTGTGCCTCGGCCAGCAGTTCGGTGAGCCGGATCGTGGACAGCGGCGTCACCTCGCTCGGCTTGACGATCACCGTGCATCCGGCGGCGAGCGCCGGGGCGACCTTCCATGAGACCTGCAGGAGGGGGTAGTTCCACGGCGCGATCAGCGCGCAGACCCCGACCGGCTCGTAGACCACCGTGCTCAGCACGTCCGGGCTCGGCGTGGCGATCACCCGGCCGGCGTCCTTGTCGACCAGGCCGGCGTAGTACCGGAACACCGACACCACGTCGCCGACGTCGGTCCGGCTCTCCCGCAGGGTCTTGCCCGTGTCCAGCGTCTCGGTGCGGGCGATGTCCTCCCGGTCCCGCTCCAGCAGCGCCGCGACCTTCTCGAGGAGCGCGCCGCGCTCCACCGCCGGGGTGCCCGGCCACGGCCCGGCGTCGAACGCGCGGCGGGCTGCTGCGATCGCCTCGGCCACGTCCTCCGCGCCGGCCTCGTCGACCTTGGCCACGACGCTCTGGTCCCACGGGTTGACGACGTCGCGGATGCCACCAGCCCGGGCGGAGGCCCAGCGTCCCCCGAGATAGAGGTTCGGCATCGGCCCTCCCCTGGGGCTGGGCAGGCCAACCCCACGGCGGTGTCGCTACTAGTAGCCTCCGTTGTCCGGTTGCATATGACACAACTCGTCCTCTGACCGAAACAGTCTCGTGAGACTGCTCGCCTAAGTCAAGGTCGGCCCGGCGTCAGGCGGTGCGTCCGTAGCCCAACCGCTCGGAGATCGTGGCCGCCGCCAGGACGGTCTTCCGGGCCACCCCGATCATGCTGTCCCGCGTCAGCCGGTAGGCCGGCCCCGATGCGCTCAGCGCCGCGACGACGATGCCTTCGAACGACCGGATGGGTGCCGCCACGGCGTTGAGCCCGATTTCCAGCTCCTCCACCGTGAACGCGTATCCGTTCGCCCGGATCGCGCCCAGCTGGGCGCGGAGGTCGTCAGGGTCGGTGATGGTGCTGGGCGTGAACCGCGGCAGCGGCTGGGCCAGGTGCCCGTCGAGGTCCTCAGCCGGCATGTGCGCGAGGAAGACCTTCCCACTGGACGTCGCGTGCAGCGGATTGCGCTTGCCCACCCAGTTCACCGTCGTGACCGCCGACGAGCCCATCACCTGATCCAGGTTGATGACCGAGTCCCCGTCGTGGGTGGCCAGGTTGACCGTCTCCCCGACGTCCCGCGCGAGCGCCTGACACACGGTCCGGCTGACCCGGTTGAGGTCCAGGCTCGCCGTCACGGCGCTCGCGAGGTTGACCACGCCGAACCCGAGCCGGTACTTGCCCCGCGCGACGTTCTGTTCCGCCAGCCCTCGCGACTCCAGGGTCGCGAGCAGGCGGAAGGCGGTCGACTTGTGCACGCCCAACTCGCCGGCGATCTCGGTGACGCCGGCCTCGCCCATCCTGGCGAGGATCACCAGGACCGAGACGGCGCGGTCCACCGACTGCACCACGAACGGCTCGCTGGGCGTGATGTTGCTCATGCCGCAACATGCTACGCAACCGTCAACGCTGCCTGGTCTTCGCCGCCGCCTATTGACCGGCGTTCCCCACGCTGCGAGACTCCCGCTGTTGCCCTCTGGAGATGAATTCCCTCATGCGCAACAGTGTGGGCGATGTGGTGGTCATCGGCGCCGGCATCGTCGGTTGCAGCGTCGCCGAGCACCTGACCGCCCTGGGGGTGCGGAGCGTCCTGGTCGTCGACCAGGGCCCGCTCCCATGGACCGGCGGCTCCACGTCGCACGCGCCCGGCCTGGTGTTCCAGACGAATGTGTCGCAGGCGATGAGTCGGCTGGCCAGGTTCAGCGTCGAGAAGTACCGGGCGGTGCGGTACCACGGCGCCGCGTGCTTCGACGCGGTGGGCAGCATCGAGGTCGCGGCGACGCCCGAGCGCTGGACCGACCTGCGGCGCAAGCACGGGCTGGCGACGTCGTGGGGCATCGAGTCGCACCTGCTCGCCCCGGACGCGGTCGCCCGCCGCGTTCCGCTGCTGGATCCGGCGCGGGTGCACGGCGGCCTGTTCGTGCCCAGCGACGGGCTCGCCCGGGCGGTCTGGGCCGCGGCGGCGATGTCCGAGGGCGCCCGGGAGCGCGGAGCGCGGTTCGCCGGCGACACGGAGGTCACCGGGATCGAGGTCGCCGGCGGCCGGGTGACCGGCGTGCTCACCACGACCGGCCGCATCCCCGCCGACACCGTGGTGTGCTGCGCCGGCATCTGGGGACCCCGGATCGGGCGCATGGCCGGCGTGCCGGTCCCGCTCAT
>WNGI01008633.1_pt1 | contig 22040 bp, 22 predicted proteins | sample 5400621 | NCBI WGS metagenome assembly WNGI01 (sample SAMN13153374, study PRJNA577476) | soil metagenome | isolation source: 20 cm soil or saprolite under Garry oak tree replicate 1 | place: USA:California | collected 2016-06-15
TTCCGCATCGTGACCGGTCGGGGCATCGAGGTCTACCGCCGCGTCCAGGCGCCGCGAGCCGCGAGCCGCGACCGGGCCGCCGCCTTCGATCCGAGCAGTCGCGTAACGACGGGAGTTCCCGGGCTCGACGAGATAGTGAATGGGGGGTACTTCCTCGGCAGCACGACGGTCGTGGCCGGGATCTCCGGTGTGGGCAAGAGCGTAATGGCGCTCCAATACATGGCCGAAGGCGCGCGTCTCGGTGAGCCGAGTCTCATGCTTACGCTCGACGAACAGGTTCCCCAGGTGCTCCGGAACGCCAAGAGTATCGGGATCGACCTTCAGACGCACATTGACCGCGGGGTGGTACAGCTCTACTACGACCCGCCTCAGGAGATTGAGGTGGATCACCACTTCCACACCATCGAGCAGATCGTGAAGGATTTCCGGCCCCGGCGGGCCGTGCTCGACAGTATCTCAACCTATGGTTCGAGCCTCGGCACCCAGGGGCGCCTCTTTCGAGACTTCTTCCACGCAATGGTCGCGCTGATGAAGGAATACCAGGTGGCGGCGGTCTATAACCACGAAAACCCCGAGATGCTCGGCATGTCATCCATGATGGGTGCTTTCGGGATGAGCTCGCTGGTCGATAACATCATCTTGATGAACTGGATCGAGCTGGGTGACACGTTCCGGCTCGGCCTCACGGTAGCCAAGATGCGCGCCAATCCGACGGTCCGGAAGACCCATGAATGCGAGATTACGGATGGGCATGGAATGCGCGTGCTGCCGCGCCACCTGCCGCTCGCTGCTCCGATGGCTATGGCTCCTTTCTCCAGCTTCGGTGGCCTGATTTCTCGGGCGCCAGAGCGGCATACCCATGGTACGGAACCCGGTGAGGTCACCGGGGGGCAGTAGGTCCCGTCATGGCCGGGATCGACGACGCACTCTTCAGTGACGTCGTATGGCAGCAGGCGCTGGCGAAGTTCGCCGCGGTGACTCGGCTAACCGTCGTCGTGTATGGAGTCGACGAGACCGTGGTCTCCGGTCCCATCCATCCAACGCCACTGTTCGCGTTGTTCCAGAAGGCTGGCTACCAGCCCGGCATCTTCGCGGAGTGTGGCCGAAGGTGCCTGGCGCAGGCGCTTGATCGTCCGGCGATCAGTCTGGCGTCCTCGTACGGCTTGGCCGTGGTGGGCACGTCGCTGGTGCTCGAGGGCGAGGTCGTTGGCGCGGCGGTCGCCGGGTACACGTTCGTGGACTTCTGCCACCCGTCCGCCGTAGAGCGACTCGCCCGTGACTGCGGGGTGCCGTTTCAGACGGTGTGGGAAGTCGCCCGCACCACCCAACCAGTGCCCGAACGGCGGCTGATCCTCCTCGGCGAGCTGTTGCAAGTGCTCGGGGACGCGCTGTGGGAGTACCGGAGCCGCCGTCAGTACCAGGACACCGCGGCACGGCTGGCGGAGGCGGCAACCGCCAAGGATGAGTTCCTGGCGGTGCTCTCACACGAGTTGCGAACCCCCCTCACCCCCATTCTGTTGTGGACCCGCATGGTCAATCGCAACAGTGATCCGGCCGTCATCGAGCGGGCTATGGAAGTGATCGAGCGGAATGCGCAGCTCCAGACGAGGCTGGTCGACGACCTCCTCGAGCTTACCCGTGCGAAGAGGGGAAGCATCACCCTCGATCTCCAGACGCGAGACCTTGGCGGCGAAGTCCGTATCGCGGTGGAGGCCCTGGTCAAGACAGCGCAAGAGCAGGGGGTCGAGCTGCTGCTGGCGCCGGTGAACCAGCCGTTGCCAATCAACGCGGACGCAGATCGGCTTCAGCAGATCCTGACGAACATCCTCTCCAACGCCATCAAATTCACCACGGGAGGTGGCCGCGTTGACGTGACCGTTCGGCACGATGCTGACGCCGGCGTAGTACAAATCCGCGATACCGGTGAGGGGATAGAGGCCGCCTTCCTCCCCCATGTCTTCGAGATGTTCCGTCAGCAGGACAAGGGTCCGAGTCGGACGCATTCGGGACTCGGCATCGGCCTCGCGCTGGTGAAACAGCTCACCGAGCTTCATGGCGGCACCGTGACCGTCGCCAGCGAGGGGACCGGACGCGGGACGGACGTCACCATCCGCCTCCCCCTAGTTCCCGACGCCGGCGTGCCGGCACCGGGGTCTCCACCCTCCCTGGCGCGCCACTCGGAAGGGGATCAAGGGACTCCGGGTTCTGGTCGTGGAAGACGCGGATGATGTCCGGGAAGCCATACAACTGATTGGTCGTGTGCGGTGCTGCTCGCTGCTGGGTGGTGGGTTCCTGCCACTTCGCCCGATGGGCTGGAATCACCTCTCGCGCGCGGTCCATGTCCGCCGCGGCGTCGTAGAACAGAACGTACTTCACGGCTCCCTCCCCCTCCTAGCGGCGTATGCAAACCACCGCATCAAAGCCGCCCCGGCTCACGCATCATGACCTCACAGCTGACCGACGGATGCGGAACCTGTTTGCCGTAGCGTTTGCCGGTCCGTGATGGACCTGGAGGTATCGGGTGGTCGTACACGGCCCTACGTGAGCACAGAAACGGCGGGCCCGCATCGACCCGCCGTCTTTGGAGACCGCTGGTCTACGCTCTGCTTTGGCGACCCCCGCTCTACGCTCCGCGTCGCGGACCGATGGCCGACGCCACAGCTCACGACCGCCGCTTGCGCGGTGCCGGTTTCGGTGACGGGTTCGGGGGCGGCTTTTCGCTGGTCGGCCGTTCGACTGGCGGAACGTCCGGTCCTGTCTTAACCTCAACTGGACTGTTTGAGGTAGGCTCGCCCGGCTCGCTCAGGCTACGGGTCGGGGGTTCGAGTCCCTCCTCGGGAGCTTCCCAACCCTCAGCGCCCTAATCGCTTTCAGAGGCGCAGTTTTCGCCATCCGGCGCTGGTGACGGTTTCGTAACGGTTTCGGGTTCCCTTTCGGGCGTCGGGACCGCCCACGCCCGGTCGCGAAGGGCTCGCCCTCCGCACGCTGGTGACATGATCAGGTAGGTCCTGAGTGGGTACTTGCCACTCTCCTTGTGTGAGTGCCAATCACTCAATCCTGAGTTCCCTCTTCCAAGCCCATTAGCTCATTGACCCGATCGAGCGTCGCGTCAGCGAGTGGGCGGGCGCGTTCGGCACCCTCATCAAGTGCCGCATCAAGCCGCCCCGGTTCGGCGGCAATATCTAGATACCGCCGCCGGATGGGCTCGAGCGTCGTGACGACCAAGTCCGCGACCGCACGCTTCAAGACTGCGTAACCCTTTCCCATGAACTCCGATTGGACGGCCTCGCTGCGTCGGCCCGACAGCAGCTCGTAGATCCTCATGAGGTTGGTGACGCCCGGGGACGGACGCTCTGGCCGCACCTCTCGCCCGGAGTCGGTGACCGCGTGCATGACGGCGTCCCGGATCGCATCGGGTGGATCGACCAAGCCGATGGCGTGACGCGGCCGGGTCTCCCCCCGGCTCTTGCTCATCTTCATGCTGGGGTCGTCCAAACCCATGATCCGCGCGCCGCTCGGCTGGAGCATCGATTCCGGGAGCGTGAACACCTGTCCGAACAGCGCGTGGAATCGCCTTCCGACGTCGCGGGTGAGCTCGATGTGTTGCTGCTGATCCTCACCGACCGGGACGAGATCGGCCCGATAGAGCAGGATGTCCGCCGCCTGCAGCACCGGGTACGCGAGTAGTCCTGTGCCCACGCTCTCGAGCCCGGCGGACCGAGTCTTGAACTGAATCATGCGCTCGAGCCAGCCGACGGGCGTCACGCAGCTGAGGAGCCATGCCAGTTGTGTGTGCGCAGGGACATGCGACTGCACGAAAAGAATCGCGCGAGCCGGATCGATCCCGCAGGCGACGAGAACGGCCGCCGTCTCGCGCACCTTGGCCCGGAGGTGAGCAGCCCGCGCAGCCTCGGGAATTGTCAAAGCGTGGAGGTCGGCGATGCAAAAGATCGCCTCGTGCTCCGCTTGCGTCGCGACCCAGAGGCTGATCGCGCCGATGTAGTTGCCCAGATGGAGCTTCCCTGTCGGCTGGATACCGGAGAAAACCCGCCGCCTCGCCACTAGCCCTCGTCTCGCAGCACGACCACCCCAATCAGCGCGAACGGTACCGCACCGATGAGCCACCACATGACCACTCCCGCGAGATGCTGGTCGGCAAGGGGTGATAGGCCCGCGGCGCCGGTCGTGGCGTTGTAATGAGAGTACCACGCGCCCGGCGCGAAGGTGAGCAACGCCCCGAGCAATCCGCCCGTCGCAGTTCCTGCAAGGAGGTAGAAGGCCCGAAATGCGTTCGACCGCTCGGCCCGGCTAGGCCCGAGGAGCGGCCACCAGTAAAGCCCATATGCGACGACGAACGAAACGTGCTCGGCGGCGTGCACGCCGTTGTCGGCGAGCGCCGCGTCGTACGCGTGCGGGGCGTGCCAGGCCCAGAGTACCCCGGCTGAAATCACCAAGGCGACAAGTGGGTGCGTGAGAACACGCCCGAGGGCTTCGCCCCCGCGCCCGGAGACCCGAGTGCGGAGAGTGACCCATAGCCGCGGCCATGCGCCGATCGCCACCACGAGCAACGGCGCTGCGACAAGAGTCAGCAGGAGATGCTGGGCCATGTGGGCGGTGAGCGATCGGTCGGCGATCCGGTCGAACGGAGGCGAGATCGCGAGCGCCAGGACCACGATGCCGCCCACCAGCGTCCCACGGGCCAGTAGAGAGACTTGCGCGTCAGGGATGGCCGCGATGCGAGCGCCCACGGGACTGCCGCTAGTTCCGTGTACCAGTGCCCGCGCCCACCCATGCCGGGCGCAGACGCGTGACGACGTCCACGGCGAGCCACGCCAGGGCGAGAGAGAGCAGCACCACGAAGGGCACCGCGATCCGCGCGAACGGCTGCCACTGGGGGAGGTGGGCCGCATAGCGGCGGGGAACGCCAGCCGCTCCGGAGAGGAAGAACATCAGGACGAACCCAGCCCCACCCACGCCGTAGAGCCACGCTGCCACCCGACTCGCGCGACCCTCCGGCACCCCGGCAAGCCGGGTCACTAGGTCGTACAGATACGCCCACGTGAAGGCCGCAGCGCCGAGCAGGTAGTAGGTGTGGAAGTGCGCCGGCACCCACAGCGTGTTGTGCGTGACCTGGTTTACCTGGATCACAGAGTCCAGAACGGCGCCGAGCCCACCCGTCACCCACCCCCATAGTCCCAGCGCGACGAGGATCATCGGAACCGACCACCGCATGCCGGACCGGTGGATCCGCCCAAGCGCGCCGAAGATCGTGACGAGGAAGGAGGGGATCCCGACGAGGAACGATACAGCTTCGGCGGCAATCGGCATGAACGCCGGCTGAGCGAAGTCCTGGTAGAGATGGTGCGGCCAGGGGAGCAGCACGAGCAGCAGCACGAGGTTCCATGCGACGGCCACGTGGCGGCTGGCTGGCCACGGGCGACCGGTGTGCTCCGCCACGAGCGCGTACACGAAAGCGGCAGCGAAGTAGATGTTCAGATTCGCGAGCTGGTGGCCGAACAAGTAGGCGAGGTTCTTCTCTAGTAGGGGATCGAGCGCGGCGACGAGTCCCGCGTCCTTCAGGAGTACTGGCACGACGTACGCCGCGCCGACGAGGCCCGTGAAGACACCTTGTAGCGTCACCACCGTAGCGATGATCTCGACGGCGGAGCGGGGTCGGCGGGGGTCGCTCGGCTCTGTCTTCCGCCAGAGCGACCACCCCAAGGCGTTACCGAGGCCATGTCGCTCTACCGCGATCTGCCAGGCGATGTGGAAACAGTAGAAGGTGAATCCGAGGGTGACAAAGAGGTACCCCACGAAGGCCGCGACTGCCGCCCAGAGCGTCCATACGCGCCCGAGCGCGGGGAGCGGATACAACACGGTCCACCCCGCCGCGAACCCGCCCAGGGTCGTGGCCAAGACGATGAACCCCATCCCGAGCATGTAGACGAGGAACGCGGTCCACAGCGCTCGAGCGCTGAGGCGCACGGTCCGCTCCACGGCGGCAGCGAGCCCGCCCATGGTGGCGAGCATCGTGCCCGCCACCATGCCACTCCCGTGCAGCGTCATGATTCGGTAGAACCAGGTTGGCGACACCGTCATGAGGCCGCCCTGATCGAGCCGCATGTGGAGCCCGAGCAGGCCCATGAGCAGGAACGTCGCGAAGCCAGTGACAAGGTAGGCGAGGGCGGCTCGGAGCACTCCCCCGTCGCGCACGCCCTCTGGCACGGGAGCGGCGCTCATGGGTGGGCTCCCGCGGCGCCCGTGACCACGAGCGTCGTCTGCATCACGTGGTGCGCGATCCCGCAGTACTCGAGACAGCGGATCACATAGCTCCCCGGCGCGGGAAACGTGTAGACGAGTCGGTTGGTGTAGTTGGGCATCGCCTGCACCTGGGTGAGCAGCCGCCCCACGGAGTCGTAGATCGCGAAGCCGTGGTTCACATCGCGCGACGTCACGGCGAACTCGACGGGAACGCCGGCGGGGAGCGTGTCGCGGTCGAGCTGCCATGTCCACTGGAGGCCGGTGACCGCGACGTGCGCCACCGGTGCGCCGAGCCGGCGCACGCGGGCGTGCACGTAGGGAAGTCGGGGGAGCGAGGTCACAAACAGCACGAAGGCGACGGTGCAGAGCAGCGGAAGCAAGATCCGCCGCGCGCCTGCAAGGTCGAACTCTTCCCCGGCCTTGGTGGGCACAGGCGAACGGGCATGAGTGACGATCCAGATCCAGGCGACCGTCCAAATGCCAGCGACGACAGCGAACGCGGCGAATACGAGCCAAGCGTTCATGACGGCCTTCCTTCAGGTGCGAGCATAGACTCCTGTCGCACAAAAGAACCTATGCGACCTCGCGCGCGAGCACGCAAGGTCGCATCAGGTTTCACCGCCGCAACCGCAGTAACGAAACTTCGTGTATAGATCACGACTGCGCGGCCGGACGGGTGAATGTTACCTCCCCGTCTTCGGCAGCCCGAAGACGAAGACCGTGTTGCCCAGTGGGAAGCTCAGCTGGAAGTTCCCGCCCGCGGCCACGGCGATGAACTGCTCGCCGTCAACCTCGAACACTGAGGGTGCGGCGTTCGCGCCCGCGCCACAGTTGAACTTCCACAGGACCGCCCCGGTCTTGGCGTCGTAGGCCTTGAACCAGCCGTTGCCCTCGCCGGTGAACACCAGCCCACCCGCCGTGGCAGTCGCGCCGCCCATCATTGGCTGCTCGGTCTTCACCGACCAGGCGATCTTCCCGGTCTTCAGGTCAATCGCGTTGACGTTACCGTATTCGCCAGAGAAGTCGCCCTTGTCGTCCGGGATTCGCAAGAAGGCGGAGCCCAGCCACACCCGACCCTTCTCCCACGGCGCATAGTGGGTCTTGTAGTGCATCGGCTGATGCAGGCCGACCGTATACGCGTAGGCGAGGCCCGGGTTCACAGCGATCGGGGACCACTCCGAGCCACCGTTAGCGCCCGGGAGCATGAACGTCCCCTCGGGAGTCGGGAGCGCGAACATGTTTTGCTGCGGGACGAACGCGTCCGACTTCCGGATCAGCTTCCCGGTCGCTGCGTCGAGGACGTAGACCCAGCCCGTCTTGCCGGCGTGGACCACGGCCTTCTTGCCTCCGACCATGACGATCACGGGGGGGCTCACAGCGTCCAAGTCCCACACGTCGTGCGGCACGGTCTGATAGCCCCACTTGAACTTGCCGGTGTTCACGTCGATGGCCACGATGCCATCGGTCCAGCGGTTGTCACCCGGGCGGACCGAGCCGTCTAGGTCGGGCGATGGGTTGCCGACCGCGACGTACAGCGTCTTCGTAGCGTCGTCATAGGCCGGCGTCATCCACACGCCGCCGCCGCCATTCTGCCACGCGTCAGCGTACTTGGCCGAGTCGGTTTTCTCCTTCGCGATGTCCCGATGGAGGTCGTTGCCCTCCGGCGTGGTCTTGGCCCACGTGCCCCACCAGCCGCCATCCTCCGGCGACGGGATTGAATACCACGTCCAAGCGAGTGCCCCCGTCGCGCCGTTGAAGGCCTTCACCCAGCCGCGAATTCCGTACTCTCCCCCAGACGTCCCGGCGATGACTTTGTCGCCAATCGCGAGCGGAGCCATGGTGAAGGTGTAACCGGCCGCGGGGTCACCGACCTGCACGGCCCACTTCTCCTCGCCGGTCTGTTGATCGAGCGCGATCATTTGGCCGTCCAGCGTCGCGACGTAGACCAAGCCGTTCGCTACCGCCACGCCGCGGTTGTTGTAGCCGCAGCATGCGGTGCTGACCGGCCCGGTCTTGTGCACGTGTTCCCACAGCATCTTCTGCGACCGCAGATCGAACGCCCGCACGATGTTGTTGGGCTTCACGGGCGATGTGATGTACATGATGCCGTTGACGACAACCGGGGTGGTCTCGAAACTGCCGAGTGTGCTCGAACCATGCGTGTAGATCGCCCGCGGAACAAGGCGCGTCACGTTGGTCGTGTTGATCTGCTTGAGGGGAGAGAACCGGTTGTTCCAATAGTTGCCGCCATACATCAGCCAGTTGCCGCTCCCCGCAGCGTTGCGCAACATGTCGTTCGTCACGACGGTGTGCGACTGCGCACACAGCGGTACCGCGATCAGCGACGCGACCACCGCAATCGCGGAGCATCGAGTCCAATGCGTCATACCCACCTCCGTTGAAGGTTGAGCGTTACTCTCTCGCACGCTCCGGTCGCGGCCTTTTACTTGCGACAGCTCTGGCGTGTCAATTGATTAGGCGAATGGTGGCGCGGTGCGCGACGCGGGCCAATGGCTCGTTCGTACCATCAACGTCAACATCCATCACGTGGGACCAGGGGGCTTAGTCTCGAGACGTACACTATCGCCGCGTGGTACGGTGTGTCAGGACTAAGTGCATAGTTGCAGGCGGCGGGGCCAAGCGTGCGTTCGTACCATCAGGGTCAATACCCATCAGTCGCAGGCGTGCCGGGGCCTCCTGAGGCTCCACTAGGTCTTGAGCATCGAGATGCCCGCTCGAGACGGCGACGCTTCCGGCGGATACGTGATTAGCAGGCCGCTGACCCTGGCGAAGGGGGTCAGCGCGTGTACTTGGCGACGCGTTGCGCTGACGATTTCCTCGGCGCGCAGACCGTGCACCAGCAACGCGTCGGCGATCAGTGAGCGATGGCAGCGCCATGGCAGGGCCTCGGCGCACATTAGCACGATGCGCTCGCGTGTGGCCCGTGCGGCGAGCCCGGCCAGGTTGTCCGCAAACTCGGAGGTCTGCATGTAGTCGGCGTACCCGCGGAAGGAAACGTTGCGCCATCCCGTGTTCACGGACCCTGGATGTGTGCGGCGGAATCCTCCCAGGCCCGCAAGCTGTTCATAGCCGATGCCAGTGGCCGCGAGCGCGGCCGCCAGAGTATCGCGGTTGAACTGCGGGTTGTGGCGAGAGCGTGGCACGGTGCGCACGTCAATGAGCCGAGCCACCGAGTGGGCCTTTAACAACGCAATGAACTCGCCCAGTGGCCGTGTCGAATGGCCCACAGTCAGTACAACGAGCTCGGAATCCACGGTCGCCGCCATTCCCGTCAACTCTGCTTCAGCGCTCAACCAGCGCGTGGATTCGTGTGCGCAACACCGGGACGAGTTGCCGCTCGAACCAGGGATGATGCTTGAACCAGGGCTGATTGCGCGGCGACGGGTGGGGCAGCGGCATGTATAGCGGAGCGTACGCCTGCCAGGCCCTGACTGTTGCGGCCAGCGACGGCTTGCGGCGGCTGCCGAGAAAGTGACGCTGGGCGTACTGTCCGATGAGCAGCGTCAGTTCAATCCGGGGCAGGCGAGCAAGGAGTTGGTCGAGCCATAACGACGCACATTCACGGCGTGGCGGCATATCACCCCCATTGCCTCGCCCTGGGTAGCAATAGCCCATGGGAATGATTGCGATACGCGATTCGTCATAGAAGACGCCCCGGTCCACCCCCATCCACACGCGCAGACGCTCCCCGCTCGGGTCGTCCCACGGAACGCCGGTTCGGTGCACGCGCACCCCGGGCGCCTGTCCCACGACCAGGATACGGGCGGTTTCACCGGCATGCAGCACCGGCCGCGGGCCGAGCGGGAGATGTGCCTCGCACGCCCGGCAGCTACGCACCGCCGCCAGCAACGCGTCAAGGGCTGGGATAGACACTAGCATGGCCCCGCGATGGTGCGGTCGGCGAGCTCACGATCATTTTGCCCTTTTCAACGCCGCACCCTTATGCATGGCGATGTGGTCGGTCTTGTTGCTCTGAATTTCATACTGTGGCTCATCCTTGCTCGCGTGGTGCATGTACCCTTTGTACTCAACATCTGTGGTGTGCACCTTGATGATCGTCCCGCTGACATGTCCGGCCTCTGAGTTCCAGGTCACGTGATCACCGACCTTGAATGTTCTCTTCATGACGGATCGCCTCGGATTGCCCTCTCGAACTCAACGTCACGCAGGCCCTCAAGATCCCGCTGAACGATGCTCACTGCCAACTTCCTGCCATCGCGGGCCAGTCGCATCCGCGGACCCTGCCTCAGGCCTCGACAAGCAGATTCCCTCCGTCGACTTGCACCAACCGGGTACGCACGGGCTGTTTGGCTGGCCCGCGGAGCACAGCACCGGAGGTCACGTCAAACTGGCTGCCGTGGCAGCTGCACGTCACCGTCGTGTCGTCCAGCGTGCCCTTCCCAAGGGAGCACCCCATGTGGGTACAGGTGTCATCGAAGGCGTACAGATGTCCGTCCACACTCGCCACGTTCACCTTGGTTCCCGCGACGTCGAAAACACGCATCTGCCCGGCGACGACATCCTTCGACTGACCAAGTCGTACTAGCATGACTCTGACTCCAATTGTTCGTGTCGTGGAAACCGTCAACCCCATCCTTTGCGCCTTCCTATTTGCGGCTTCCCCATTTCCTGCACCATCAGCGTGCATTCGCTCAGGTCGTGGCATAAACCCCTCCGCAACCGTGGGCTCCCACTCCGGGCACGGTGGACCTGATCCACTGCCAGGTGAGAAACACGTCGTGTCCCCATCCCCAGTCGCGTGAATACTACGGCGAGGGGGCCTTGGAGAGTGCGATCCCCACCGCAGGCTCACAACCGCCGATCGAGGAACGCCTTCAGCGCGACGGCGCCGTTGCGCGTAACGTCGTGCGCGGCGTAAACGAAGGTGACCCGCCCGCGCCGGGCCGCCGCGATGAGCGGCTGCCAGGCCGCGCGATGCGCGCGCAGCTCGGCGAAGTACCGCCGCCGGAACTCCGGCCACTTCTTCGGGTCGTGGCTGAACCACTTCCGCAGTTCCGCGCTCGGCGCGACGTCCTTGAGCCACCCATCGAGTTTCAGACGCGTCTTCCTGACGCCCCGCGGCCACAATCGCTCCACTAGGAACCGCGCGCCATCGTGACCGTTGGCGGGTTGATATGCACGTTTGAGCTTGATCATAGGATCCTCCTTTCAACTACCTCGGCCACTCGGGCACGCCGCATTCGGGACACTGGATGTTGATGAACACGAGCCAGTCGAGAATCTCTTTCGCGCCGGGCAGTGCCGCGCCGTGCCCTGGCAGGTAGGCGGCGAAGATCTCGCGGAACCGATCGGTAACGAACACGGCGGGTGCAGGTCTTCCCGCAGCGTCAGTCGCGCCCACGTTGCGATGGATGTGCGCACCGTCGTCCACCAACACCGGAAACGTCCACCGGCCGCGCTGGGGAACTGCGGCGGGCTGCGAGGTGACTGCCACGAGCACCTGCGCTGCTTCTAGGGCGAACTCTTCCCTCCGCACTACAAGTTCCTCCAGCAGCACAGCGACGGGGCTCTCGTCTATTTTGTCACCAGCGAAGACGACAACCAGATTGGTCCGCCCGCGATAGCTCTCCAATGAAACGAAGGAGCCGTCGATGGCCGGGAGCATGAATCCGGGAAGTGGCTCGCCGCGCCGGGCGACCGCCGGAATCGTCATAGGGCGGTCGGGACCTCCTGACGCCGGGCGGCCGAGCGGTATGTCCCGGGCACGGTGCGAAACGAGATGCTCAGCCGGTTCCACGCGTTGATGGCGATCAGCGCGAGCGTCAGGTCCACGAGTTCTTTCTCTGAGAAGTGCCGCCGGGCCTCCTGGTAGAGTGCGTCGGGGACAGGCCCATCGCTGACGAGCGTCACGGCCTCCGTCCATGCGAGCGCGGCCCGCTCCCGGTCTGTGTAGAACGGGGTCTCGCGCCAGGCAGAAAGGCCATAGAGTCGCTGCTCGGTGTCTTTCGTATGCATGTCGATGCAATAGGCGCAGCCGTTGAGCTGGGACGCACGAGTCTTGACCAAATCGAGGAGGCCCGGCTCGAGGCCGGAGCTCCGCACATAAGCCTCGAGTCCGCTCAGCGGCCGGATCCCTTCGGGCGCGACCTTGCTGTAGTTGATGCGCTCATCCATTGTCGGTCCCTCATCCTTTGTAGGTGACGACCTTCCCCCACAGGTCCGCCGTGCCCCAGATCCCCGCTCGCAGGCATTCGAGCTGGACAATCTGGCTGTGGTCCACAAACAGATTCACCTCGGGTCCGTAATTCTTTACGTACCATGCAAACACGTCCGGGTCGGCCGCCTCGAACATGACGCGCTCAAGGCCGAGGGCATCGACGATCCGCGCCGCCACGTCGGTGCGCCACCGTTTCACGTTCTCGGTGATCCCCTCGGATTCGATCATGATCAGATAGGCGCCGGCATCGAGGAACCGCCGCGCAAGTCGGATCGCCCACTCGACATCACGCGTGCCCTCCTGCTCGAGCTCCTCGGCGCGCGTCGCGCCGCCGGCGCCGAACTGGACGCCGACCTCGGGCTTGGCTTTAAGCCCCGCCTGCTGGACGCGCTCCACGAGCCGCAGCCAATCGTCGGCCGGCAGGGTGATGAACCCGCTCGAGATCTCGATGATATCAAAGCCGAGGTCGCGACACTCGCCGATATAGCGGTCCACGGCGTCGGCTCCTTGCGTGAGGACCCGCTCGATGAATCCGCCGGTGGACACGGCCACGTCGTGGCGGTGACAGAGCTCGATGAGCTCCGTGAGCGGCCGCCGGGGCATCAGGGTAAACGAGCCCCCCGCGAACTTCAGGGAATCGACGTAGGACCCCATCGTCTCAAGCACGTCGGCGAGATACCGCGGGCCCATGGCGCTGTAGTACGGGCCCCGGATTTCGGTGAGGCCCTCGTGCCGGGGCTTGGCGCTCCGCTGGTTGGTTCGCAAGTAGCCGAACACTCGCTCGGTTTCGATGGTCGCTCTGGCCTTGGGCGCGCCGATTGTGGTCATCGGGTCGTCTCCTTAGGCGGCCGCCGCGGTCCCGGGGCGCCGCACGGCGGTGAGCAGGCTCGTCAGCTCTGATACACGGAACCGCTCCAAGTCGGCCACCGTGCCTGCGATCCGGTCCCGCAGTGAGAGCGTCGTGTACGGTGCACCGAGCCGCTCGAGCTTCTCACGGGCGGCCCCCCACGTCCGCCCGCGCGTAAGAAAGCCGGGGTAGTCTGCGAGCTCCGCCGTCAGCACTCGACCGTCGCGCAGGGTCACTCGCACGCGGCAGGGCATTTCCGCTGGGAAGCGGCGCGAGAATGCGTCATCGGGGCGCACCGCCACACGCAGCAGGAGGGCCTGCACGTCGTCACTGAGAATGCGCGCGGGCCGGTACTGCGCCGGCATGACCTCACCGTCCAGCAACGCCACGGCCACCAGATAGGGGAGGCTATGATCCGCTTGTTCTTTATTGCGGACCATCATCTTATCTCCCTCCTCACCGCCGCCGATGATGCGGTAGGCGACGTCAAAGACGTCGACCTCTACACGCTCGACATCGGCCGCCGAGAGGTGCTCGCGCGCGCGTAGCTCGAGCACGGCTTCGAGTACGCTCTGCGAGTGGATTTCGGCATTGTACTTCTTCAGAATCGTCTGGGTGACGCGCTCGAGGTCCTCGTTCTCCCAATTCAACTCGAAGTAGCCGGCCACGGCGTCCATGAACCCTTTCTCACCCTCGAACACCTCAAGAGGACCGGTGATCCCGCGACGGGCGAGGAATGTGGTCCGCGTGACAGCCCCGGCGACGTTAGCGAAGGCGAGGCCTTTCCAGTGCGACAGCGGGCCGGTGCGGGTGACGCGGAGCGCGTTGAATGCGGTGCCCGCGATCGCGATCGCGTGGGCGGTGCGGGCGGGGTCGAGCCCGAGCGCTCGCGCGCCGCCGGCGGCAACCGCGTACGCGCCCTGCGTGACGTGGTCGAAGCCCGCGTCGCGCACTGGCGCCACGTCGCTCAGCCGGCATTGCACTTGGTAGGCCAGGGCGAGCGCGGCGAGGAAGTCGCGACCCGACGCGCGGGCGTATTCCGCGGCGGCGAGCACGGCCCCGAGGTTGTCGCTCGGGTGACAGGTCTCGCCCTTCGCGAGGTAGCTGTCGTTGAAGTCGAGGTAGCGCACGAGCGCCGAGTTGTAGAAGGCCGCCCGATCTGGTGCGGCGTGGCCGCCGCCGAGCAGCGAGCAGGGCCCGGAGCCGTCGAATTCCGCCACCTGGTCGTGCACCAGCCGCACCGGCGCTCCGTCGAGGGCGCCGATCGCGCACGCCAGAGCATCGAGCACGCGGATCTTGAGCTGTTCGCCCGCTGCCTTGGACAGATCGTCATAAGACGCGCGGGCCGCGAACCGACTCAGCCGCTCCACGAGCAGGGCGCTGGAGCCCGTTACCATCTCATCTCCGCAGGCGGGCCGGATGCACCCGGCGCTGGGCGGGGATCCGCGCGACGTGCCGGTGTCGTCACTTGGCAAGCTGGGCCGCGCGCTGCGGCGAGATGTACCACACGATCATGTGGTAGTGCGGCTCCGCCACGCCCGGGTGGCCCGCGTTGAAAACGATGTCCACGTGATCGGCGCGCGCACGGGCAACCTTCAGGTCGCTGAACGCCTTCTGGGCGTTCATGTCCTTGAGCGGGATCATGTAGATGGAGCTCACCAAGTTGCCCTGGTGGTCGTAGGCGAGAAACGGTCCCGCGGGCAGCGTGGCGGGATCGACGTACAGGGTCCCGAGTCCGGGGACGAAGTCCGGGAGCGAGACGAGCGCGCTGACCTTCTTGTAGGCGCCGCCGGGCGGCGCCTTCTGCTGGGCCAAGGCGGTGTCAGGGGACGCGACGAGCATCCCGACGCCGAGCACGCCGACGAGGGCCGTAAGGGCGAGACGGTTCATGCTTGAATCTCCTTAGTGTATGTCGAGTTCCTGTGACTTCGTTGCACCACGGGCGCATAGTTATGGCGGGGCCCCTAGGGCGGCAATGAAGCGTTCGTACCGCGTAGAGAGACGCGCGTCCTGCGAACGAAGCCGCATCCTGAATTCTTGGCCCACGGTCGCAACTCCACGATCGTGACCCACGCGACAGCAGCGTTGGCTCCTCGAGTAACGGCCCACCCAGCTGGCGTTTGCCGTCGCTTGCTGTGGTTCGGCGATCAGTGCGGTAGCCCGCGGTGATGAGTGTTGACGTGGATGGTACGAACGCGCTATTGGCTCGTGCCGCGCGGCTCGCGAGTGTTCTCCCCGTTAATTGCACGCGGCGCTTGTCCTACGTTGAACATTGCGCTGTCTTGAAGGAGCAGGCCAATGAGCGATGCCAATTCCATTGATGTCCGCTTCGCCCTCGGCGGACCGCTCCGCGCCGCTGGGGGCGTGTGCCCCGCGAGAGGAGCCGCCCAGACGCGGAGGCACCCACCGCCAGGTCGAGACGGCCGGCGAGTGCATGCACCATGAATGATCGGCTGATCCCCGAGCTTTGGGAGTGGGCGGAGTACTACTGCCCCTGGTGCTACATCGCGGCCGTGCGACTGCACCGAGTAGCCAAGGAATACGAAGGCAGAGTGACGTTTCGGACTCGGCCGTTTCCTCTCGAGCTCGCCCACGGGGAAGCGGCCCCTCGGGACATCCTCCAGCAGGAATGGTGGCTCGCGGCTATTCAGGAGCCTCGTGCCGTATTCGCCCCGTATCGCGGCGACGACTGGCCGACGACGACGCTCCCCGCGTTCGAGGCAGCGTGGTGCGCCGCTCAACAAGGGCCGGTAGCGGCTATGGAGTACGACCTGCGAGTCCGGCGCGCCTTCTTCGGGGAAGCCCGCAACATCGGACGGCCTCAAGTGCTCTTCGACCTCGCGCGGGAGGTGGAGCTCGACCTCACGCGGTTCCAGGCGCAGTGGGAGAGCGGAGCAGCGCGGGCTGCAGTGCTCGCTGAGGCGACATTGGGGCGGGAGCGCTACGGCGTGCGCGGCACGCCGACACTGACCCTGGCGGACGGCACCCACTTGAAGGTTCCCATCGCATTCCCACGGCTCGAGAATCGGCGGATCGTGGGCATCAGCAAGCTGCCCTGCGTCGGGGCGGGGTGTGACGAGGCGATCCACTCGTTGTTCGAGCGCGCGCTGGCTGGCCACGGCGTCGGCGCGGTCGAGGCGACGACGTGACCTCCCCGGGTGATGTCGTATTCCTCCTCGACTGCGACAATACGCTGCTCGACAATGATCTTGTGGAGGACGATCTCAGGGATCATCTCGCGCGCGAGTTCGGTGTTGAAAGCCGGGACCGGTACTGGGCGATCTTCGAGCAGTTGCGCGCCGAGCTGGGCTACGCGGACTACCTGGGCACGTTGCAGCGCTACCGGCTCGGAGATGTGAGCGACCCGCGGTTGCTGCTGATGTCGTCGTTTCTGGTTGACTATCCGTTTGCCGGCCGGTTGTATCCCGGCGCGCTCGATGTCATCCGACATCTTCAGACCACGGGGTTAACGGTCATCCTTTCGGATGGCGATGTGGTATTTCAGCCCCGCAAAATCCAGCGCTCGGGGCTGTCGGCGGCCGTCGAGGGTCGAGTGCTGATCTATATCCATAAGGAACAGATGCTGGAGGCCGTTGCCAAGCGTTACCCGGCCCGACACTACTTCATGGTGGACGACAAACTTCGCATCCTCTCTGTGATGAAGAAGCAATGGGAAGACCGATTGACCACGGTCTTCCCGCGACAGGGACACTACGCGCTGGACCGCAAGAACATCATCGCCTATCCCCCAGCCGATCTGACGGTCGAGCGTATCGGAGATCTGGTCGATTATGATCTGACCGCCCTCTTTGACAAAACCGACGTCGGGCGTAGGCGATAGGAGCGACACATGAAGGCGACACAACGACTGCATGAGCTCGGGCAAAGCCTGTGGCTCGATAACATCACCCGCGTGATGCTGATGGATGGCACCTTGCGGCGGTACATCGCCGAGTTCTCCGTGACGGGGCTCACGTCCAATCCCACGATTTTCGATCACGCCATCAGGAATGGCGGCTCCTACGATAGCGCCATCCGCCAGAAAACGGCTCAAGGCAAGTCAGGTGAAGGGTTGTTCTTCGACCTCGCCCTCGAGGATTTGACCCAGGCCGCCGATCTGTTCCGCCCGGTCCACGACCGCACGGGTGGAGTCGATGGGTGGGTGTCGTTGGAGGTGTCTCCCTTGCTCGCCAACGATACCGCGAGCACGATCGAGGCGGCAGCTCAACTGCACGCGCGAGCAGACCGCGCCAATCTGTTCATCAAGATCCCGGGCACGCCGGAGGGCATTCCCGCGATTGAGGCCTCGATCCTCGCCGGAGTGCCGATCAATGTGACGCTCTTGTTTTCCGCCGAGCAGTACCTCGCGGCGGCCGAGGCTTACATGCGGGGGATCGAGCGAAGACTCGCAACCGGCTTGGATCCGCGCGTGGATTCCGTGGCATCGTTGTTCGTCAGCCGCTGGGACGTGGCGGTCAAAGGCGTGGTACCCCAGGAGCTGCGCAATCGCCTGGGTATCGCCGTCGCCAAACGCACGTACAAAGCGTACCGCGGTCTGCTGGCGTCGCCCCGGTGGCGGCGACTGGCGGCCGCCGGCGCCCGGACGCAACGCCTGCTCTGGGCCAGCACCGGGACCAAGGATCCTGCCGCTTCGGACACGCTGTACATCGAGACGCTGGCCGCGCCGGACACCATCAACACGATTCCTGACAGGACCTTGCTCGCCTTTGCCGAACACGGGCAGCTTCGCGATGTGATGCCGGTCGATAGTGGTGATGCCGAAGACACGCTCGCCGCCTTCAGGCGGATCGGGGTGGACGATGCGGCGCTCGCGACCCAGCTCCAGCGCGAAGGAACCGCATCTTTCGACAAGTCATGGCAGGATCTGCTGGACTGCATCGCGTCAAAGAACGCCATGCTCGAGAAGGGGACGTCCACGAGTGCGGGCCAACGATGACCGCAACAGCGCAGCCGCCCCCGCTGACTGCGCTGCCGGCGTGGAAAGCCCTGGCTGAGCACTACCAGCAGATGCGCCAGCGGCATCTGCGCCAGCTCTTCGCCGACGATCCACGCCGGGGCGAGCGTCTGACCGCCGAAGCCGCCGGGCTCTATCTCGATTACTCGAAGCATCGCATCACCGATGCGACACTCGTTTTGCTGCTCCGGCTGGCCGAGGAATGCGGCTTGGCCCGGCGCATTGACGCCATGTTCAGCGGCGAGAAGATCAACGTGACCGAGCAGCGGGCCGCGCTCCACGTTGCTCTGCGGGCTCCAAAGCACGAGCAGATGCTGGTCGATGGAGTGGACGTAGTACCGGAGGTGCACGCCGTCCTCGACCGCATGGCGGCCTTCTGCGACGAGGTGCGCAGCGGCCGCTGGCGCGGGCACACCGGGCGGCCCATCCGCAACATCATCAACATCGGCATCGGCGGCTCCGATCTCGGTCCGGTGATGGCCTACGAGGCGCTGCGGCATTACAGTCGGCGCCACATGACGTTCCGCTTCGTCTCCAACGTCGATGGCACGGACCTCGTGGAAGGTACGCGTGACCTCGACCCCGAGGAGACCCTGTTCATCGTCTCCTCCAAGACTTTCACGACGATCGAGACGCTGGCCAACGCCCACTCGGCTCGCGTCTGGTGTCTGCGCAAGCTCGGCGACGAGCGGGCGGTACGGCAGCACTTCGTTGCTGTGTCGACGAACCGCGAGGGCGTCACGAAGTTCGGCATCGATCCCGCCAACATGTTCCCCTTCTGGGACTGGGTCGGCGGGCGTTACTCGATGGATTCGGCGATCGGGCTGTCGACGATGCTGGCGATCGGCCCGGAGCACTTCCGCGACATGCTCGGTGGGTTCCATGCGATGGACGTGCATTTCCGGACCACGCCGTTCGAGCGGAATCTCCCCGTGATCATGGGGCTGCTGGCGGTCTGGTACGGCAACTTCTTCGATGCGCAGACGGTCGCGGTGTTGCCGTATGACCAGTACCTCAAGCGCTTTCCCGCGTATCTCCAGCAGTTGGCAATGGAGAGCAACGGGAAGCACACCACGCTCGACGGCACCCGCGTCGATTACCAGACCGGGCCGATTCTCTGGGGGGAGCCCGGCACCAATGGACAGCATTCGTTCTATCAGTTGATTCATCAAGGTACCACGCTCATCCCGTGCGACTTCATCGCGTTCTGCCGATCGCTGAACCCGCTGGACGGTCACCACGATCTGCTCATGGCGAGCGTGTTCGCGCAGGCCGAGGCGCTCGCCTTCGGTAAGACGGAGCGCGTGATCGAGGCCGAAGGGACGCCCGCGTGGCTTGTGCCGCACCGCGTCTTCGACGGGAATCGGCCGAGCTCGACGATTCTCGCCGAGCGCTTGACGCCGGCGATTCTGGGCTCGCTCGTCGCGCTGTACGAGCACAGCGTGTTTACGCAGGGCGTCATCTGGAACATCGACTCGTTCGATCAATGGGGGGTGGAGCTCGGCAAGACGCTGGCACAGCGGATCGCGGGCGAGCTGCGGGGCTCCGGCGCTGCCGCGGACGCCCACGACAGCTCGACGGCGGCGCTGATCCGCCGCTACCTGGGTTCGCGGGGGAGCGCTCGGTGACGGCCCAGACAGTCACCATCGACGATGTCTGCATCAACACCATCCGCGTGCTCAGCATCGATGCCGTAGAGCAGGCGGCGTCAGGACATCCGGGAATGCCAATGGGCGCCGCCCCGATGGCCTACGTGCTGTGGACGCGACACCTCCGGCATGACCCCACACAGCCGAAATGGGTCAATCGCGACCGGTTCGTCCTCTCGGCGGGGCACGGGAGCATGCTGCTCTACAGCCTGTTGTTTCTGACGGGGTACGACCTCACGCTGGACGATCTCAAGCACTTCCGGCGCTGGGGCAGCCGAACGCCGGGGCATCCTGAGCGTGGGAGCAGCACGGGCATCGAGGTGACCACGGGGCCGCTCGGCCAAGGGTTCGGCAATGCCGTCGGGATGGCGATGGCGGAACGCTGGCTGGCCGCCACGTTCAACCGGCCGGGTCACTCGATCGTCGACCACCGGACCTACGTCATCGCGAGCGACGGGGACCTGATGGAGGGCGTTGCCGCCGAAGCGGCATCGCTCGCCGGCGACCTGCATCTCGGCCGGCTGATCGTGCTCTACGACTCGAACCGCATTACCCTCTCGGCGACCACCAACGTCACCTTCTCGGAAGACGTCGGGGCGCGCTTCGCGGCATACGGCTGGCACGTCCAGCACGTGGAGGGGATGGACGTGGCCCCGGTCGACGCGGCGCTCGCGGCAGCCCGCGCCGAGGAGAGCCGGCCCTCGCTTATCGTGGCGCGCACGCACATCGGGTTCGGGAGCCCGCACAAGCAGGACACCTTCCAGGCCCACGGCGAGCCGCTGGGGGCGGACGAAGTGCGGCTGACCAAGCAGGCCTACGGCTGGCCGGAAGACCGCACGTTTTACGTCCCCGAGGAGGTGCAGCGGGAATTCGCCAAGGTCGGCACGCGCGGGGCGGCGTGGCGCAACGCCTGGCAGCAGGTCATGGACGGCTACCGCGCCGCACACGGGGAGCTCGCCGACGAGTTCGACCGCGTCATGGCAGGACAGCTTCCCCCGCACTGGGACGACCGGCTGCCGACGTACACGCCCCAGGACGGTGCGGTGGCCACGCGAGACGCCGGTGGCAAGGCGATCGAGGCACTGGCCGAGTCGGTGCCGAATCTCGTCGGCGGATCGGCGGATCTCGATCCGTCCACGCGCACAATGATGAAAGGCAAGGGGGACTTTCAGAGCGCGACTGTGCTGGAGGACGGGCAGACCCCGCCGACCCAGGGAGCGGCCGGCGGGGTGTGGGGGTACGCGGGACGGAACATCCATTTCGGGATCCGCGAGCACGCGATGACCGCGATCCTCACGGGAATGGCGCACCACGGGGGCGTGGTGCCGTTCGGCGCGACCTTCCTGACGTTCTCGGACTACATGCGCCCGAGTATCCGCCTCGCCGCGTTGAGCGCGGGACACGTGATCTACGTGTGGACCCACGACAGCATCGCACTGGGCGAGGACGGACCAACGCATCAACCGGTCGAGCAGCTCGCCAGTCTGCGGGCGATGCCGAACCTGCTGCTGCTCCGGCCGGCCGACGCGAACCTGCTGCTGCTCCGGCCGGCCGACGCCAACGAAACGGTCGAGGCGTGGCGGATCGCGATGCGGCACACGAGCGGGCCCGTCGGTCTAGTGCTCACACGCCAGAAGCTGCCGGTACTCGACCGGACCACGCTCGCCCCGTCCGCAGGCACCGCACGCGGCGCATACGTCCTGATCGACGCGGGTGAGGGGTTGCCCGAGCTCATTCTCATCGCGACCGGCTCGGAGGTTTCGCTCGCGCTCTACGCGCACCGACAGCTCGCCAGCGAGGGCGTTCGCAGCCGCGTCGTGTCGATGCCGTCGTGGGAGTTGTTCGAGGCGCAATCGGCCGAATACCGCCAAGCGGTGCTGCCGCCCGCGGTGCACGCGAGGGTCAGCGTGGAAGCCAGCTCGCCGTTCGGCTGGGAACGTTACGTCGGGCCGCGCGGCGCGATCATCGGGGTGGACCGCTTCGGCGCATCGGCGCCGGGACCCGAGGTGATGGCGCGGTACGGGTTCAGCGTGGAGCACGTCGTCGCGACGGCGAAGGCGGTTCTCGCCCGGTGACTGGCGTTGGCGTCTGTGGTACGAACGTGCTATT
>WNGI01003325.1_pt1 | contig 22023 bp, 20 predicted proteins | sample 5400621 | NCBI WGS metagenome assembly WNGI01 (sample SAMN13153374, study PRJNA577476) | soil metagenome | isolation source: 20 cm soil or saprolite under Garry oak tree replicate 1 | place: USA:California | collected 2016-06-15
GCGTGCACGGTATCCTCACCGCCCCTTGCTCGAAGATGTCTTGGACGGGCAGGGGACGGACAGTGCGCCCGCGAGACCCACAATTCCCTGGAGGTCACATGAAGGGCATGCTCCCCCGCACGGCCCTCGCGCTGGCAGTGATCACGGCCTGCCTCGCGGGCAGTGCGTTCGCTCAGCACCCTCAACAGCCGCAGCTCCGCCATGGGTTCTGGTTCAGTGGCGGCCTTGGGTACGGCTCACTGGGGTGCAAGGACTGTGGCAGCCGTGAAGGCGCACTAAGCGGCAACATCTCGCTCGGCGGGACGCTGAGCCAGAAAGTCCTGCTCGGCGTTTCGACCAACGGATGGACCAAGTCAGAAAACGGCTCGACGCTCACGGTCGGCTCGCTGACCGCGGCGATGCGTTTCTACCCGTCGCCGACGGGCGGCTTCTTCCTGACCGGTGGTCTCGGTCTCGGCACGGTGAGCGCCGGCATCGCGGGTTTCGGCAGCGCCAGTGAAACGGGCGTGGCGGCACTGCTCGGCTTGGGTTACGACATCCGAGTCAGCCACAGCGTCAGTCTCTCCCCTTACTGGAACGGGTTCGCGCTCAGCTACTCGGGCGGCGACGCCAACGTCGGCCAGATCGGCCTGGGAATCACGGTGCACTAACGGCCGGGGCTGTTCGCAGCAAGACGTGGTGCGCGCCGGATTCCGACTGGTCCGGCGCGCTCTGTTTGCGGCGATGCCACGGAGCTACATCGCCGCGGCCCCGTCGTACACCCGCCGGAACTCGATCGAGCGGCCTCGTCCGCCCTCGAACTTGACGATCACGTACAGCTGCTTCCCGTCCTGGGAGCGCAGATAGTCCTCGGTGACCTTGCCGCCTCCCGACACCTTGCGCTCGACGACGAAATCGTTCCCCTGCCAGCGGCCCTTAATCTCGATGTCTCCGCCTCCCTCGACCTTCTGGGTGACCTTCCGGCCGTCGTTGTAAAGGACCAACGCTGCGCCGGTATCCGACCGGACCGCGACGCTCGAGTCCGTTTCGGCGATGGTGAGTGCGGGGGGCGCATCGAATACGAGCTGCATCGTCTGGCGCATCCGCTGCCGCTGCTCGTCGCTCATCCCTCCCCGCGTGCCGCCCCCGCCCCCCCCGCGCCCGCGGCCGAAGCCCCCGCGCCCCCCAAAACCGCCACGCCCCCCACCCCCACCCATTCCAGGGTACCCGCCGCCGGATCGGCCCCCGCGCGACTCGTCGCCGGTCGAGTCGCGGCCCTGGATCATGTCCCGAGGATTGTCGCTCTGCGCGGCATCGAAGGTCCATTGGCCGGAGAGATCCGGGTGCTGGGCCCACAACGGGGTCGCGGCGGCGCCGCCGAGCGCGACAACGCCGATCAGCACGACCCAGGTCGTCAGTGGCATGGGGGAAACTCCTTCCGGTTGATGACTAATCATTCGAGCGAGAGCGTCGGAACCCGGGGGTCTTGAGCGCATCCGGGAGCTTTTTCCACTGCTCCGGCGTGAGCACGCCGCGCACGCGGTCGAGCGCCCGCCGAATGTTCTCTCGCCCTTCATTCAGCTTCGGCCGCATCCGCGCGAACAGGATCCCGGGATCGGGGCGGTCGCCGGCCTGCTGCACCTGCGCCTGCAGCGAGTCCGACACCGCCTTGTTCTGCGCGTCGAGCGAGTCGGAGATCGCCTGCAGCGCCGTCACCTGCTCGGGGATACAGGCGAGCGAGTCCGTGAACCCGAGAATCGCAGTGATCGGGTTGGGGAGGAGGCGCGCAAACCGGGATGCGAAGTCGGGCGGGCCCTCGGCTTCCGCGCCCGGGGCCCCGGGCCGGCCGCGTCGCCCGCCGAACACGGCGCGCAGCCGGTCGCGCGTGCGGTCGGGACCGACGGTCAGGTGCGCCTGGAGGCCGATTTGGAACGGCACGGTGAAGCCGCCGTTGGCGCCGGCGGTGGCGCCGAAGCGGCCGTTGAGGGCGTAGCGGAACTCGTCGGTGGTCGCGTCGAACCCACGCACGTACTCGAGTACCGGGTCGGGGGCGGCGCTGAAGCCCCAGCCGCGCAGGTTCGCGGCGCCGTGCAGCCACTCGTCCAAGCCGGCGAGCAGGTTCACGGTGAGGAGCGAAATCGTGAGCCGCCGGTCGAGCCCGAACCAGGCCGGGCGCCAGTTGAGCTGGAAGTCGAGCGACGGCTGCCAGAGGCCGGTGCACGAGTTGCGCGCGGCGACCTGGCCGAGCTGGCTGACGAGGCAGCCCCGCACCGCCGCCGGCGCTCCCGCCAGCAGCGCGCGCATGCCGTTCACGAGAGCGGTGTCCGAGGCCGTCGCCGGGTCGAACACAAAGGCGCGGTCGTTGCGCGCCCCATCGCCGTTGACGTCGGACGCCACGAGCGGCGTGAACGGCGCCCCGGAGCTCAGGCGGCCGATGGCGGTGAGCTCGAGCGCCGCCGTCACGGGATACGTCACGGTCGCGAGAAACGAGTGCCGCCGCTGGAAGGCGCTCGTCGCCCACTCGCGCACGTTGGGGTCACCGGCGGTGGTAGCGGCGGCAAACCCCTGCCCGGCGGCGCAGCAGGAGAACGACGACTGGTCGCGCGCGCGGGTCAGCGTGTACGAGAGCTGGAACGTCATGCCGCGGCCCGTGAAGCCGCCGAGTCCGAGCGTGAGCTGCCTCGTGTCCGATTGCTGGTCCGAGCCGATCATCACGACCTGGCCGAACTCCGGGTGCACACGCGAGTCGGTGACGCTGAGCGCACCGGTGGTGGACACGATCGAGTCGGCGGGGACGTACACCGGGCGGTTCGCCTCATCGGGCACGGTGAACCGCGGAGTCGTGACGAGGTTCAGGTCGCGGAAACCGTACTGACTCACGCCGCGCGCGTAGCTCGCGTCCGCCGACACCGTGTAGGTCCCGAGGATGCGATGCTGCAGGCCGAGCGACGCGCGCCAGGCGCGCGGGGCGCCGAAGCCGGGGGCGAACGCCGTCACGTTCGGGTGGGGCGTGATCGTCACGGCGGTCACGGTATCGGCGCACTGCGTCGGAATGCCGCCCGGGTCCTGCGCGTACGCGGACCAGTCCGGGGTCGGCACGGCGGACCCGATGCACACAGGCTGGGTCTCGGCGTCGGAGTGTCCCGGGGCGGCGAGCGCGGCACTGTACAGCGTGGCCGGTGTGAGGCTGCGAAACTCGCCGACGCCGCCGCGCAGGACATTGGTGGGCGGCCCGTCGGCGCCGCCGAACGTCCAGCTAAAGCCGACGCGCGGCGACACGTGCACTTCGCCCGAGATGCGGTCGGTGCGGACGCCGAAGAGCGAGTCCACCGCCCGGTTGTAGGCGGGTGCGCCGTCGAAGCGGGCGCCCTCCAGGCGCGCGCCGTAGCCGACCTGCACGCCACCGCCCGCACGCCAGGTGTCGCCCAGGTAGAGTGCGCCGTTCCATGCGGTGCCCACCTGCTCGAGGGGGGAGAGCGTGCGGGTGAACTCCGCGGGTTGCCCCGACTCGAGCGCCGTGAGCGACGGGAAGGTGAACGTGCCCAGCTGGTTCGGCGTCTGGTCCGCGCGCCGCCGCGTGCCGTTCAGGTAGGCACCGAGCTTGATGCGATGCGCCGTGTTGCCGGGCAGCCATGAGAACTCGTCGGTGACCTCGACACTCCGCGCATCGCTCCATTGGGGAAACCCGGCATTACCGCCCAACGCGAGCGTCGCGATGCCGCGGGCGCTGTCCGGCAGCGTGGAACCGACCTGTACCCTGGCGGCGGGAAGGCTGACGTAGGCATTCGCGTCGCGCCGGTCGGTCGAGAGGTAGCCGCGGAGCTCGTTGATGAAGTTGCCGCCGAAGTAGGACGTCAGCGACGCCATCACGCCCCCGCCATGCTGGCTGCTCGCGCCGCCCGTCGGGGGCAGCGCCAGCGCGCCGAGGCGTGTGGGGTCCTGCGAGGTCCAGCGACCGTCGAAGCGCAGCATCAGCGTCTCGCCGTCGGTGGGTTTCCAGTCGAGGCGCAACAGGCCGACCGTATTGTCGTTGGTACGGTCGCTCGGGAGGCCGGGGACGGTGAGCGGCGCGCCGGCCGTCTGCGCGAGCGCGATGAAGCGCGCCGCGGAGTCCGGACTCACGCCGAGTCGCTCGAGCGTGGCCGGGTCCGCGGTGGTGAGCGCCGTCAGCCCCTGGTTGCGCCACCGGCCCTGCAGGGCGCCGAACACGAACAGCCGGTTCGGGACGATCGGCCCACCCATCCCGCCGCCGAGCTGATTCTGGGTGTAGCCCTGACCGAACGGCGTCGACGTCGGGCCGCCCCACGCGAGCGCGCGGTCGCGCAGCGTGTAGGTGTAGGAGCCCTGGGGAACGTTGGTGCCGCTCCGTGTCGTGGAGGCGACGAGGCCGCCCGAGAACTGGCCGCGCGCGACGTCGTAAGTGCTCGTCACCACTCGCGTATTGCGGATCGCGTCCTGCGGGACGCTTCCCGAGCCGAACGAGAGGCCATCGAGGGTGACGTTGTTGGCGGTGGTGCGCTGTCCCGCGACCGAGAACGCGGCATCGGTCGTGTCGCTGCCCGCGAACCCGACCACGCCGGGCGCGAGGGTCGCCAGCGTGTTCAGGTCCGAGGCATCGATCGGCAACCGGGCGAGCTGCTCCGCGGTGAGGTTGCGCTCGATGGAGCCGGGGGCAGGCCGTTCGCCCCGCGCGGTGCGGCGGGCGGTGACCGTGACCGGCTCGAGGGGAACGGCGAGGGATCCCATGTGGATGCTCGCCACCAGGCGGTCCTCGTCCGCCTGCCGGGCGACGGTGACCCGCGCCGGGGCCATGCCGACGAAGCGGGCGACGAGCTGGTACTGCCCGCCGCCGTCGGGGAAGACGATGGTGAAGCGGCCGCGGGCGTCCGTGGCCCGGGACCGGGACACCTGCGTCTCGAGCGAGGTGGCCTGCACGACCACTCCGGCGATGGGCTGGCTGTCGGGCCCCGTGACCGTCCCGGTGATGATGTCGGTGGTGGAGCCGACCTGCGGCGCAGCCCGCCGCGGCGCCGCGAGCGTGACGGCGGCGACGAGCAGGCAGGCGTAGCGCAACCGAGCGGTCACCGGGGGGGGCACTGCGGTCCGCCACCCGGCAAGGGACGCGTGCGCTCCCGGCGCGGGGCGAGCGCGTGAAATCGCTCCCGCTGTGTCGGCGACAGCTGCGTCTCGATTTCCGCGTCGATCGTCGCGCGCAGCGAATCGAAGCGGGGCCGCGTTTGGCGCCACAGCGCCGCCATGTCGCAGCGGTGGCGCTCGAAAATCGCGTGCACCGAATCGCGCTGCGCCGCCGTGAGATCGAGCTTGCGCGCGAGATACGGCACCACTGCATCCGCGCCGTGCCGCCGCGACCTACCCCACACGCTGCCGGGGTGCGCGCCGATCCACGCCCGCAGACCCCAGTCCACCACGATACCGGCGGCGAACGTCGTCACCAGCGCGGCCACGACCCACAGCTTCGATCGCGTGACTCCGCCGGGCCCGGTCATCGCTCCACCAGCGAGGTGAAGAGCGTGCGCGGATCAGGCGGCTGCTCCGCGGTCAGGAAGACCGCCGCGGACGTGCTGCCGGTGGTGGAGGCGACGAAGTCGGCATCGACCAGGGCCTGGGACGGCGTGGCGTGTCCCGCGAGCAGTCCCGTCACGAGTCCGGCGACGAGCGCCGCAGCGGCCGCCGCCGCCGCGCGCGACCAGCGCCGGACGGCGACTTCGCCCCGGGCCGGCAGCGCGTCCACTCTGGCGAGCACGCGAGCCACGAACCCGGCGCGGTCGCCCGGCTGGAGCGCGGGGCCGAGCGCCGCACGAACGTGCGGATCGGGGTCGGGCGAGAAGTCGTTGGGACCCTGGACCACGAGGCTACTCCTTCCAGTCGGCCAAGAGCTCGCGCAGGTGGCGGCGTGCATGGAACACCGCCGACCGCACCGTCCCCACCGCCACGCCCAGGACGTCGGCGATCTCGGCGTGGGAGAATCCCTCCACGTCGAACAGCACGATCGCGATGCGATACCGCTCCGGCAGCTCCTGCAGCGCCTCTCGCAGCCGCTCCTGCAACACCGCCCGCTCGGCGGTGACGTCCGGGCCCGGGAGCTCGGTCGCCGCATCCGGCTCGAGGTGCGCCATGCGACGCCGCGCGCGGCGGCGGCGCCGGTCGATCGCCAGGTTGGTCGCAATCCGCAACAGCCAGGGCCGGAACGGGCGCCCCTGATCGTAGTGGTCCAGCTTCAGCAGCGCCGTGAGGAACGTGTCCTGTGCCGCATCATCGGCGTCGTGCACGTCGTGGAGCACCGCCCGGGCCACGCGACGCACCGGCTCCTCGTACCGGTCGACCAGCGTCCCGAAGGCGGCTCGATCGCCCGCAAGCGTGCGCACCACCAGGGCGACGTCGTCTTCACAACCGGGGATCATGCCCTCGGCGGCCGGTCCGGTCATGAGCGATATACGAACGGGATTGGGCGGAGGTTGACCGACGGGCCGTAGTCAGCGGCGGCGGAGCGACGCTCGTATGTCCCTGTCAGCGACCAGGAAGTCGCCGAGGATTCACTTCGGAACTGGCGCGGGAGAGGGCGTGCTCGTGGTCGAGAAGATGCGACAGGCGTGGGCAGCGGCACTCGCCGTTCCCGTCCTGTGGGCGAGTACCCTAGCCTTTCCAGTCATGGGCCTGGTGTATTGTTTGACGATCGTCGCGCTCGACGGCATCGAGCGCTGGCGCCGGGGCAGAGACCCGTGAACGACTATTGCTTGTAGAGCGCGGGGAATTGCTCCTGCAACCGTTTCAGCTTGGGCATGTCGTTGAAGACGATATACGGCTGGTCGGGGTGGCGCGCGAGATAGTTCTGGTGATACGGCTCGGCGGGATAGAAGTGCTCGAACGGCGCCACCTGGGTGACGATCGGACCGGAGAAGACGCGGGCCTTGGTCAGCTGATCGATGAACGCCTGCGCGGCCTCCTTCTGGACTACGTTCGTGTAGAAGATGGCCGACCGGTACTGGCTCCCCACGTCCGGGCCCTGGCGGTTCAATTGGGTCGGATCGTGCGCCACGGAAAAGAAGACCCGCAATAGGTCGGCGTACGTAATCTGCGACGGATCGTAGGTGATCTGCACCGCCTCGGCATGTCCGGTCGTGCCGGTACTCACGGCCTCGTACGCCGCGGTGGTCGCGCCTCCTCCTGAGTAGCCCGACACGACGGTCTTGACGCCCCGGACGTGCTTGAACACCGCGTCCACACCCCAGAAGCATCCTCCCGCGAAGACGGCGATCTGATCCCCTTTGGTCGCCGGGATTTGTGCCCGCGCTCTGCTCCCTGCCAGGAGGCCGGCTGTCCAGACGAGAACAAGGTGGGCGATAAGCCTGCGGAATCGGTGCATGCCGAAACCTAATGCTCTGCGCCCGCTATGGAACGGTGCGCCGGGCGCAGGTACATTGGTCGTCGTGGAGCCAACCTCCGTGTCGCCGTTCAGCGCCTGGGAAAACTTCTACGTGATCATCGGCTCCTCCGCCGCGGCGCTGACGGGTCTGCAATTCGTGGTGGTCGTCCTCGGCGCCGAGGCGCGCTCGATCGGCCCGGAGGTGGGCGCCTTCGGCACGCCCACGGTCATCCACTTCTGCGCCGCGCTGCTCGTGTCGGCGATCCTGAGCGTGCCGTGGCGCGCGGTCTCGAACGCCGGGCTCGCCCTGGGCGCCGTGGGTGTGGCGGGCATCGTGTACATGGCGGTCGTCATCCGGCGGGCGCGGAGGCAGATGAAGTACGTGCCGGTGTTGGAAGACTGGCTGTGGCACTGCGCCTTTCCGCTCATCGCCTATGTGACGCTGCTGGTGGCGGCGCTCGTGCTGTGGCGCGATCCCCCCCGCTCGCTCTTGGTCATTGGCGCGACGGCGTTGTTCCTGCTGTTCATCGGCATTCACAACGCCTGGGATGCCGTCACCTACATCGCCACGCAGCAGCCGCAGCACGAGGAGAGCGCGCCGGACCGGACGAAGGGTCAGTCTCGCTGACGGCTCCGTGACGCCCTGAGAGGAGTATGAGAACCCTCTCATAAGGCGCGCGCGGTAGATCCGCAGCGCAGCACAACAGCGTTACTTGCCCGAGAAGCAGACAAGGCCACTCACCACTCTCGGGAGGTATCGCCCCATGAGGAAGCACCTCGCTTTCATCACGCTCGTTGCCGCGGCAACGACCGCGTGCGAGCAGAACCGCGGCATCAGCAACCCGGCCGCGTCGTTCGAGACATCGCTCGAGGCGCAGCGCGTCCTCGGCGCCGTGGAGGGACGACGCGCCGTCTACACACTCACCAACCAGGTCGCGGGCAACGCGGTCGCCGTCTTCGATCGGGCCGCCGACGGCACGCTGACCGCGGCCGGCACGATCGCGACGGGTGGAACGGGAACCGGCGGCAGCCTGGGCTCGCAGGGCGCGGTCGCGCTGAGCGACGACGGGCGCCGGCTGTTCGCGGTGAACGCCGGCTCGAACGACGTCTCCGTGTTCGACGTCGGCCCGACAGGGCTGTCGCTCGCGAGCCAGACGGCGTCCGGCGGCACGCTGCCGATCAGCCTCACCGCGCACGGGAACCTGCTCTACGTGCTGAACGCCGGTGGCGACGGCAATATCAGCGGGTTCTCCGTCGGCACGAGCGGCGGGCTCACGCCGATCGCGGGCTCCACCCAGCCGCTCTCCGGCACTAACGTGGGACCGGCGCAGGTATCGTTCAGCCCCGACGGCCGCCGCCTCGTCGTCACCGAGAAGAACACCAATCGGCTCGATGTGTACGCCGTAGACGCGAACGGCGCGGCGAGCGGACGCACGTCGGTGGCGTCGGCCGGCGGGACGCCGTTCGGCTTCGCCTTCGGCCACCGCAACGACGTCTTCGTGTCGGAAGCCACGGGCTCGGCCTCGTCCTATGTGCTGGACGCCGGCAATCTCTCGCTCGTGAGCGGCGCGGTGCCCACGCACCGGGGCGCGCCCTGCTGGGCCGTCGTGACCGACGATGGGCGCTTCGGCTACACCGGCAATGGCAGCGGCTCGGTTTCGGCCTTCGCCATCGCGCCGAGCGGCGCGATCAGTCTGGTCGATGCGGACGGGGCGACCGCCGTTGTGAGTGCCGGCGTGAACGATATCGCCCTGAGCGGGAACAGCCGGTACCTGTACGTGCTGGGGACCGGCGCCACTCCGGCGATCTACGCGTTTCGCATCGAGGCGGACGGGCACCTCAACCCACTGGGGCCGATCGGGGGACTTCCCGCCAGCACGCGGGGACTCGCGGCGCGGTAGACCCCACCCTGCGTGCCCCCCTCTCCGCATCGCGGAGAGGGGGTCACGGGGTGAGGCCCGCCGCCACCCGAATCATCGCCGCCAGGCTGCGCTCCACATCAGAGCTGGCTCAGCCCACCGTCTGCCACGAGCTCGGCGCCGACAAAGAACGTGGACTCATCGGAGGCCAGGAACACCGCCGCGTGCGCGATCTCGCGCGGATCACCGAAGCGCTTGAGAGGCACATTTTGTCGCACGCGCGCGTCGAACTCCTGGCGCGCCTCCGGGGTGAGACCGAGCCGGTCCAAGATGGGCGTGGTGATCGGCCCGGGACTGATCACGTTGACGCGAATTCCCCGATCCGCGAGGTCGGCCGAGAGCGTACGGGCCAGGGACCGCACGGCGGCCTTGCTCGCGGCATAGACGCTGCTGGCGGGCATGCCCAACATTCCCGCGATCGAGCTGTTGAGAATGATCGATGCCCCGGGGGCGAGGAGGGGCAGCGCCTTCTGGATCGTAAAGTAGGCGCCCTTGACGTTGGTGTCGAAGATCCGGTCGAAGTGCTGCTCCGCCGCCTCGGCGAATGGGACGAACTCGGCGATGCCGGCATTCACGAACAACACATCGAGCCGGCCGAACTGACCGCGTATCTCGTCCATGACATGGTCGAGGTGTCCCGCGACGGTGACATCCGCTCGAACGGCGACGAGCTGATCGGCCGCCGCGAGGTCGCCGAGCTGCGACCTGGCCGACCGCAGCGTGCTCGGATCACGCCCGGTAATGACCACGCTCGCACCGGCCTTGAGAAACTCCTCGGCGGTGGCGAGGCCGATGCCGCTGTTGCCGCCCGTGATCAGGGCGACCTTGCCGGCGAGGCGGCGCGCCACCGGCGCGGGCGCGGTGGACGGGGATCTCAGCGATGTCGCATGAGCGGTCATGGTGTTCCTCCGGCGTAATCCGTTGTGGTTCAATAATCATTGAACAAGGCAGGAACGCCGGACGCCGTCAAAAGGTTCAACGAGTCTTGAACAACCAGCAGCCGTGGCTAGGTTTCACACGTGCCGAAGCCCTTGCACCACCCCAAACGCAGCCAGATCGCCCTGTCGGCTGTGCTCGAGGCCTTGAGCGACCCGATCCGGCGGGTGATCGTGCAGCGGCTCTCGCAGAACGGCGAACGCAGCTGTTCGGCGTTCCTATCCTACGCGTCCAAGACGAATCTCAGCTATCACTTGGCGCGCCTGCGGACCGCGGGACTCGTACGGATCCGTCCCGAGGGCACATGCCGCATGCTGTCGCTCCGGTCGGACGACGTGGAAGCCCGGTTTCCGGGGTTGCTCCGGGCGGTGCTTGCGAGCGCGGGGGTCGAGGGAGCCCGACCCGCGCGGCGAACGAGGAGTTCGAGGGGGTCATCGTCATGATGCCGCGGCCACGCGAATCATCGCCTCCAGGCTGCGCTCCACATCCTCGTCGGTGGTCGCCCACGACGAGACGCTGATTCGCATCGCGGTATGCCCCCGCCACATGGTGGCGCCCGCCCAGCACGTGCCCTCCGCCTGGATCGCGGCGATCACGCGGCGGGTCGTCTCGGCGTCTCCGAACGAGACCAGCGCCTGATTGAGAGCCACATCGTTCAGGATGTCGTATCCGGCGGCTCGCAGCCCCTCCGCGAACCGCGCCGCGTGGCGGCACGTGCGCTCGATCAGGTCGGCGAGTCCCTGCCGTCCCAGCGAGCGCAGCGCCGCCCACACCTCGACACCCCGCGCCCGCCGTGAGAAATCCGGCGTGTAGTGCTCGGGCTCGCGGGCCTCGCCGATAACCAGGTAGGGGGCATGCACCGCCATGGCGTCGCGCAGCTGCCGTGGATCGCGGACGAAGACGATGCCGCTGTCGTACGGCACGTTGAGCCACTTGTGCGCGTCCGTCGCCCACGAATCGGCCTCGGCGAAGCCGTCCATGAGGTGCGCGCGGGCAGGCGCCGCCGCCGCCCAGAGCCCGAACGCGCCGTCCACGTGGACCCAGGCGCCGGCCGCCCGGGCGCGCGGGATGATCTCCGCGGCGGGGTCGAATGCGCCGGTATTGACGTCGCCCGCCTGCAGGCACACGATCGTGTCGGCGTCGAGCGGCGGCAGCGCGTCGCTGCGTATTCTGCCTTGTCCATCGACCGAAGCACGAATCACCCGCGCGCGCCCCAGGCCCAGCAGCGCCAGCGCCTTGAGGACGCTCACGTGCACCTGCTCGCTGACGATTACGTTGATCGGCGGGGCTCCAAACAGGCCCTGGGTCTCGACGTCCCATCCTTGCCGGGCGAGCAGCGCGTGTCGAGCCGCCGCCAGGCCGGCGAGATTCGCCTGGGTCGCACAGGTGACGAACCCCGCTCCACACGCCGCCGGCAACCCCAGCAGGTCGAGCATCCAGCGCATTGCGACCTCCTCGAGCTTGGCGGCAATCGGTGACAGAACCACAATACCTGCATTCTGATCCCAGGCTCCGGCCAGCCAGTTCGCCGCCACCGTCGCCGGCAGAGAGCTGCCGACCACGAAGCCGAAGAAGCGCCCACCTGCCGATGCCATGGTCGCGGGAGAGCCGACCTCATCCAGCAGCGCGATGACGGCCTCCGGATCGGTCGGCGCGTCGCGAAGCGGCTCGTCCAACCGCCGCAGGTCGGCGACCGCCTCCGGGGACGGCGCAACGTTCCGGTCACGCAGACTCTCGCGATACCGCGACGCACGCTCGGCGGTGGCCTTCAACAGGTGTTCCATGACGTGTCCTTAACAGGGTCCTGGGGAACAGGATCTCGGCCTCGAAGTTCCCATCCTAAAGGGATGGGCCCGGCACAACACAACGCTACGCGTGATGTGCTTTAGCATTGCGCTTCACCGGGCCCACGCGTGAGCGTGGGAATCACCGCGCAACGGAGCCCGGTGGTGGTTCTTCCGCACCCTGATAGCGACGCGCATCACGAATCGAGCGGGGTGCCCGCCCCGGGCAGCCACATCGTGAACGTGCTGCCCGACCCGAGCGTACTCTCGACCGTGATCTGGCCGCCTTGCAGCTCGGCAAGCAGGCGCGCGATCGCGAGGCCGAGCCCGCTCCCCCCCAGGTCCCGGCTGCGCGACTGATCGACTCGGAAGAAGCGGTCGAAGATCCGCTCCACATGCTCGGGCGGGATGCCCTGCCCCGTGTCTCGCACACTCACGCCCACCCTCGTCCCGTTGGTCTCGAGCGCGAACGTAATGCTGCCGCCGGCCGTGTAGCGGACGGCGTTGGAGGCGAGGTTCAAGAGGATGTGGCGCGTCCGACCGGCGTCGCCCAGCGCCCACCGCCGCGCGGACGGCGTCGCCGACACCACGAGATCTTTCCCGACGGCCATCGCTTCCGTGATCTCCCGCACCTCGTCCACCACCGCGGTGAGGTCGAAGGGCGCGTGCGCGAAGGCCAGCTGCCGGTTCTCGCCCCGGGCGATGAGCAGCAGCTCTTCCACGAGCTTCGCCGTCTGGTCGAGGACGCGCTCCATCGCCCCCAGCGCCTCGCGCATCTCCGCTTCGGTCCGGCCCTCGGCGGCCGCCCACTGAACCTGGGCGCGCAGGTGGGTGAGCGGCGTGCGCAGCTCGTGACTCGCGTCCGCCGTGAACGCCTGAAGTGCGCGATGCGCGCGATCGACGCGCTCGAGCATGCGGTTGACCGAGTCCGCGAGCTCCGTCACTTCCGCCTGGCCCGTCGGGCTCGTGAGGCGGGTGCCCAGCTCCGCGGGACCGATGGCGCGGGTCTCGGCGGCCACGCGCTCGAGCGGGCGCAACGCGCCGGCCACCGCCTGGCGAGCGCCCCGCGCCACGGCGAACCCCGCGGCGGGGAGGAGGAGCGCCGCCGCGGCCGCGAGCGCGCCCAGCGCGACGAAGTACGATTCCCGACTCGCCACGACGTAGATGTCGAACGCACCGGCCGCACGATGCAGTACGCGGAAGCGCCAGCGCGACCGCTGGGCGATCGCGGCGAGCAGGGCACGGCGCACGTCGTCCGGCGAGGCGCTCGCCGGCAGACCCTCGAGCCGCCTGGCGGGCATATCGGGCGACACGAAGTAGACCTCCTGCTTCCCGCCGGCGCCGGTGGTGGTGCGCGTGATCACCACCTGGCCCCCCATGGCGACGAGCCGGTCCGCGAGCGCCGACGGCATGACGCCCCCGGGCTCGGCTGTCGAGTCGCGGTAGGCGCCGAGGAGCGACTGGGTCAGGTCGGCGGAGTGCTCGAGCGAGCGCCGCAACGCCATCTCCGCCGCCGCGGCGAACAGCGCGACCACGAGCAGCGCGTAACCCGCGAGACCGGTCCAGGCCACCCGTGCGAACCGGCGCGTGAGGACCGCACCCAGCCGGAGCTCGTTCACGTAGCGGCGTCTGTTTCGAGCCGGTACCCGACGCCGCGGACCGTTCGGATCGGCGCCATTCGGCCTCCGAAGCTCAGCTTCTTGCGGAGGTAGTTGACGTACACGTCCACGACGTTCGTCTCGGGATCGAACTGGTAGTTCCACACCGCTTCGGCGATCCGGGAGCGAGACACCGAGCGGCCGGCGTTGCGCATCAGAAACTCGAGCAGGGCGAACTCGCGCGGGCTCAGGTCTACCACGCGCTCGCCCTGCGTGACGCGGCGCGTGAGCGGGTCGAGCACCAGATCGCCCACCTTGAGCGTGGCGTCCTGGTGCCGCAGCTCGGCGCGGCGAATCAGTGCGTGGACGCGAGCGAGCAGTTCCGCCAGATCGAACGGCTTGGTGAGGTAGTCGTCCGCGCCGCCTTCGAGGCCCTTCACCCGCGCCTCGAGCTCGTCGCGGGCGGTGAGCAGGAGGACCGGCGTGAAGACGCCCCGCGCCCTGAGCTCCGACACCACACTGAAGCCGTCCCGCCCCGGCAGCATCACGTCGAGCACGATGCAGCCGCCTTGCTCAGGAAGCGCCGCAGCTCGCGGTCGTCCTCGACGAGGAGTATCTGCACGAGAACCAAACCTACGACGGGCAGCCGCGAAGCTCCACCGGCAGCTCGATAGTCGGGCGCGTCACGGCGCGGCGTTCTCGATGACGGCTTCCAGATCCTGGGGGGCCCGCTTGCGACACTCCTTCTTCAAGTCGTCCATGTCCGCCGCGAGGAAGTCTCCCAGAAACGAGTCCGCGGTGATCTCGAACGCCGGCAGCTCCTTCTTGGCGGAGGTGTTGGAATACAGGGCAATCACGGCGCGCTGATCGAACCTGTAGAAGGAGTAGGTCGGGTAGCGACCGAACAACCATACGTGAGCGGGCTTGCCGAAGTCGCGCGCCAGCCGCGCGAAATAGCGGTAGGCATCCGCCACCAGCGCCGGGATCAAGGGACCGTCCTCGAAATGCCGGCCCAGGGAGAAGAGGAGCTCGTGGTTCTCGAGATCGGGGAGAAACGCCTCGAGCGTGGTGCCGGCGCGACCGAGGAACGCCTTGATGGCGGCGTCGTGATTCTCGCGCCAGCGGCGGGAATGGATGAAGTAGAGGGCCATCGTGGCCGAAGACGTTATGAGATCGTCAAAGCGCTGCACGAACCCGGCGAAGGGAGCGACGCGGACGATGCCAAACGGGGGCTCAGGCGTGGCGCTCATCGGCTCGATGCTACCCGAGGTGGGACCGGGGAGCAAGAACGCATGTGGGCCGGGTGAGAAAGCTCTAAGAATGCGAGCGGACGCTTCCCGCGCACCCGGCTCTCCTCTAGGTTCAGACCATGAACCTCTTGTTCGCTCTCGTGCTCGCCGTGACGACGGCGCCGCTCGACACGGCAACCTTCGCGGGCGGCTGCTTCTGGTCCATGGAGCGGGCCTTCGACCAGGTCGCCGGCGTCGTCGCCGTGACCGTGGGTTATACGGGCGGCACCTTGCCGCATCCGTCGTACGAGCAGGTGTCCACCGGCCAGACGGGACACCTCGAGTCGGTGCAGGTGGTGTACGATCCCCGAAGAATCGCGTACGAGCGGCTCGTGGACGCGTTCTGGCACGACATCGACCCGACCCAGGCCGACGGCCAGTTTTGCGACCACGGCCCGGAGTACCACACGGCGATCTTTTATCGCGACTCCACCGAGTCCCGCGTGGCCGCGGCCTCACGCCGGGCGCTCGAGCGGCGCTTCGGGAAGCCGATCGTCACCGAGATCGTCCCGGCGACCGCGTTCTACCCGGCGGAGCAGTATCACCAGCACTACTACCGCAAGAATCCGGTGAGGTACGGCATGTATCGCGTGGCGTGCGGCCGCGACCGGCGCTTGCGGGAGATCTGGGGCGTCGCAGCCCCGTCGAGGGAGGTACAATCGAGCATGCACGATACCAAGCCGAGCGACGCCGAGTTGCGGCGATCGCTGACCCAGTTGCAATACCAGGTCACCCAGCACGAGGCGACCGAGCCACCGTTCCACAACGAGTATTGGGACAACCACCAGGCCGGCATCTACGTGGACGTCGTCTCCGGGGAGCCGCTGTTCAGCTCGCTCGACAAATTCGAGTCGGGCACCGGGTGGCCGAGCTTCACGAAGCCGCTCGAGGACGCGAATGTCCGCGAGAAGTCCGACCGGTCGCTCTTCATGACGCGTACCGAGGTGCGCTCGGCCCACGCCGATTCGCACCTGGGCCACGTGTTCGACGACGGCCCGGCACCGACGGGGCTGCGCTTCTGCATCAACTCGGCGGCGCTGCGCTTCATTCCGGTCGAGCGCCTGCAAGCGGAGGGGTACGAGCGCTACCTGCCGCTGTTCCAGACCGCACAGCGCTGATCCAGACTCGGTGATCCCCGGGCTCGCGCCCGGGGTCAGTCTGGCACCCATCCTCTCTCCGTGACCCCCGGGCTCGCCCGGGGTCAGTGGGGCAACGCACCTACCTAACCCGGCCTCCACGTCGCTCCGCCATACATTGTACCAATACCATTGACACATTCTGCTCGCCGCGAGATTGTTCCAGCGTGAGTGGTACAAAGCTTCGGGACTAGCGCACAGGAGGACCTGATGTTCGGCGACAAGCGAGAACCGTTCAGCGCGGGGGTCAAGATGGCACTGAACGACGCGCGGGAGGAGGCGCGTCGCCTGAAGCACCCGTACGTGGGCACTGAGCACATCCTGCTCGGAGTCATTCGGGACGAGGAGGGGATCGCCGGCCGGGTGCTTGTTGGCCTAGGGGTCGACTTGAGCGAGCTTCGCCGGGAGATAGAGGAGGGGGTCAAGGAGGGCACGACGGCGCCGGTCAGCGGGGCCCACGTACCGTACACGTCCCGTGCCAAAAAGGTGATTGAGTTGGCGATGATCGAGGCGAGCGAGACGCGCCAAGAGTACGTCGGCACGGAGCACGTCCTGCTCGGGTTGCTACGCGAGGAAAGGGGCATCGCCGCGCAGGTCCTCGGGCGCGCCGGCGTGGCGCTCGCGGCCGTCCGCGCCGAAGCGCTACGCGTGTTGGGAGGCGGCGCGCCGCCGGGGAAGGCTACCAGTGAGCTCGCGCCCTCGTTCGACGTCCACATCGACGACGCGTCTGACCGCTCCGCCTACGAGCAGATCGTCGCGCAACTGCAAGAGGCAGTGGCCACGGGAACCTTGCGCGGGGGAGACCGCCTGCCCTCGGTGCGACGCCTCGCCGACCAGCTCGACATCGCGCCCGGCACGGTAGCACGTGCCTACAGCGAGTTGGAGCGTCGTGGTGTCGTGGTAACGGACGGAGCACGCGGCACGCGTGTGGCCACGCGCCGCGCGTCGCCCGGGCCCATCCATAAGCGACCGGAGAGCCTTGTGGGATTGTTGCGGCCCGTGGCCGTTGCCGCATACCACTTGGGTGCGACTGCGGAGGAGTTGAGGCGTGCTCTGGATGAGGCCATGCGCGACATCTTCGGAGACAGCGCACAGCAGCCGGGCGTCGCGTAAAAAGCAGATCCTTCGCGCCTCGGGCGCGTAAAAAGCGCGAAGCGAAGGATCTGTTGCTGCAGCAATGTGCGCTCCCCTCTCGATCCCGGTGCACAGGCCTAGATTCCATGCATGGACTTCGACCCCCTCCCCCAGCAGCGCCTCGCCATTGAAGCGCCGCTCGGCCCGGTGCTCGTGGTCGCGGGACCCGGCGCGGGGAAGACGTTCTGCCTCATCGCCCGGATCAATTACCTGATCGACACCCTGCACCTGGCGCCCGAGCGTATCTGCGCGGTCACGTTCACGAATCGGGCGGCCGAAGAGATTGCCATCCGGCTGAAGCACACGCTGGGGGAGCGCGCGGAGCCCATCACGCGAGGCACGATCCACGCGCTCTGCCTGGCGCTGCTGCGCGAGCACGCCGAGGCCGCGGGCCTGCGGAGGGGCTTCGGGGTGGCCGACGAGCAATACCAGAAGGTCATCCTCGGCCGGCTGCACGTGCCGCAGGAGCAGCGGAGCTCGCTCTTGAACCGGTTCAGCCGGCACCGCGTCCAGAAGCGGGATTACGAGCTGACGGCCGACGACGCGCGCCTGTATCGCGAGTACGCCGCCTGGCTCGCGCACCGCAACATGCTGGACTTCGACGACCTCGTCACCAAGGCCGAGGAGCTCCTGCGCACCCACGGCGACATTGCCGATGCCGTCGCCGCACGCTGGGACTATCTCCTGGTGGACGAGTTCCAGGACGTGAACCCGGTCCAGTACGATCTCCTGAAGCGCCTGGCGGCGCCGCACGGCAACTTCTTCGCGGTCGGCGACGACGAGCAGTCGATCTTCACCTGGACGGGGGCGGACCCTTACGTCCTGGTGCGGTTCAGCCGCGAGTCCGCGATCGACCGGCCCATCGTGCTCGACAAGAATTGCCGCTGCTCGCGCCAGATCTTCGAGACCGCCCGGCGGGTGCTGGCGCACAATCCACAGCTGTTCGAAAAGCAGCTCAGCGCCGATCAGGAGTCGCCGTACGAAGTCGGCGCATTCGCCTTCCGCGACGAGGAGGAAGAGGCCTCCTGGCTGCTCGACGACATCCTTGCCGACCGCACGGCTGCCGGCTTGGCGTGGGGCGACTACGCCATTCTGTACCGACGGCACAAGCTCGGCGAGTACCTCGAGGGACGCCTCGTCCGAGCCGGGATTCCCTGCCGGCTGGCGCGCGGCCGCGCGCTGGTCGAGGACGACGTCATCAAGTACGTGATCGCGGCCCTGCGGATCGTGCGCGATCCCGGGGATCCCGTCGCGCTCGAGGCGTTCGCGCGCTGCGTACTCTCGCCGCATTTCCTCCAGGAGGTCGAGGCCTCACCCCCCTTCCCCCTCTCCGCTAACGCGGAGAGGGGGGACGCCGGCGACTTTCTCGCGGCCATCCGTACGCTCGCCCGGCGGCGGCCGGCGCAGGACCCCGACACGAAGAAGCTGTGGCGGCTCGTGTTCCAGGTGGAGAACCTCCGCGCCCTGCCCCGCTCGCATCGTACGCTGGCGCCGCTCGTCGATGAGATCCTCTCGCAGAGCGTCGGACCGTACAGGAACGCGTTGGAGGAGCGGCACGACGAGCTCACGGATCCCGCCGCTAACCCCGAGGCGGTGAAGCTTGCCGAGCGACTCGAGAAGGCGATCGCGGGCGAGCGGGACATCGTGATCGAGCCGCAGGGGGGGTTGGAGATCGCATTGCGGGGCATGCTGATGGCGGCTGGTCTGCGTCACGTGCCAACCTCCACAACCTCCCGAACCTCCCCAACCTCCATAGCCTCCGCTCTCACGCTCTTCAAGGCCCTCCAAAACCTCCACTCCCTCGACATCCTCGATAGCCTCCCCCGCTACGTCACGTTCGACCTGGAAACGACCGACAAGGACGTGGAGGTTTGCGAGGTTGTGGAGATCGGGGCGGCGCGCGTGGTGGGCGGCGACATCGTGGACCGGTTTCATACGCTGGTTCAGCCCTACCGCCCGATCACGCCCGGCGCGACCAAGGTGCACGGCTACACCGATGCGGATGTGCGGGATGCGCGATCGTTTGCCGAGGTGTGGCCCGAGTTCCGCGCCTTCATCGGCGACGACGTCCTCATCGCGCACAACGGCCAGCATTTCGACATTCCCGTGCTGCGCCGGCTCGCGGCCGGACGGGACGGCGTGGACAGCCTCGTGTTCTACGACACGCTACCGCTCGTTCGCTCGCTCTCCCGCGACAGCGCCAAGCTGGAAGACCTCGCGCTGCGGTTCGGCATCGACGCCGGGCGGGCGCATCACGCGTTGGACGATGCGGTCACGCTGGCCCGGGTCTATCGCGAGCTCGAGCGCCAGCGGGGTATCCGGGCGCGCAAGGCGGTGCTCGTCAACCTCCTCGACTACCTCGGATTGGCACTGGCACTCGAGCCACGCAGGGAGCAGGGAGCAGAGAGCGGGGAGCAGGCGATGCTCTTCAAGCTGGCGAAATTCTATACGCTGGGTCGATACAGCGATGCGCTGGCGTTCTACGAGATGGAGCGCGGGCGCACCGGGGCAGCCACCACGCCTCCCGTCGACGAGGTGATCCGGCGGCTCGGCGGGCGCGCGCTCATGACGCGCCTGCGGGCCGAGCCCGACCCCGCTCAGCGCTATCCCGCGGCGGTGGCCCGCCTGCGCGCATTGATCGATGAGCCCTCACCCCCTGACCCCCTCTCCACTACGTGGAGAGGGGGAACGCTCACAGAGAGTATCGATCGCCTGCTCGAGCGGGTCGCGCTCTCCACGTCGGAGGGCATCGAAGTCGCGCCCGATCGCATCAACCTGCTCACCCTGCATTCGACCAAGGGTTTGGAGTTTTCGCGCGTGTACATCGTGGGAGTGGAGGATTACCAGATTCCCGGGCTGCGCGAGACGAAGGAGAATCGGCAGGCGGAGATCCAGGAGGCGCGGCGACTGCTCTATGTGGGAATGACGCGGGCGCGGGAGCGCCTGGTATTGACGCGGGTCGAGCGACGGTTCGGGATGGAGGCGGGAGGGTCGAGCTTCCTCGAGGAAATGGGGTTGCAGGAACTTCCCAGCGATTTGGTTCATTAATGAAGCATGACTCCGTACGGTACGCAATTCCGCCTGATAGCGCGGGGACTGGTCGACTACCTCGCGGGTATCGATCCCAGCGCCGTGGGGCTGGTTGGAGCACTGCTCATACTGATCCGTAGCCGAGGGCGGCCTTAGTCTAGGCCCAGGATCCGCTTCACCGCCAGCTTCAGCTCTCCTGCCGTCACGGGGTCGCGCCAGTGGGGGCCCCCGCCGTGGTCCGGCGTCCCGAAGACCGTGATGCGCGCCAGCAGGCCGTGGTGCTGCGCTTCGACGTCCGCCAGCATGGAATCCACCTCGTGTCGCACCGTCGCTTCCGGTGAGCGGGTGTAGATCACGAAGCGCGTGTCCAGCTCGGCGAAGTAGCGGAGGAACACCTTCAGCGGCGGTCGCGGATCATCGGCGTCCGAGCCACGGAAGGTGGAGTAGTGCATGATGATCAGGTCGGGATGGAAGCTCACGACCTCGTCGTAGCGGTGCCACCCCGGGCCTCCTGATTCTTTCTGTCGCACGATCGGCAAGTCGGCCAGGATGTCGCTGATCACGTCCGCATTCGTGCCGCTCGCCCGGATCGTCTCCTCATCGTAGATGCGACCCGGGTGGGGCGAGTCCATCATGATCACGAGCGGACGATGGGCGGCGCGCCAGGGGTGCCAGGTCCAAAACGCGGCGAGCACCGCGGCGGCGGCGACGATCCCTGTGAGCGCGCGCCGGCTGCGTGACCGACCACGACCCGATGGTGGGGCGACCTGCGCGGCCGTCGCCGACAGCGCTTCCGCGAAGGCGGCGGCGGAGCCGAACCGGTCGGCCGGCGCCTTTCCCAGCGCCTTGGCGAGCGCCGTCTCAACCGCCGCAGGGACGTCACTGCGGACGACGGTGAGCCGGGTCGGCGGCTCGGCGAGGATCTTGGCGATCACGGCGCGCGCGGTCGGGCCGGTGTGCGGCGGTTCTCCCGCCAGCATCTCGTACAGCACCGCCCCGAGCGAATAGACGTCACTGCGCGCATCCAGCTGGCGGTCGCCCGCGGCCTGCTCGGGACTCATGTATTCCGGCGTGCCCACGGACAGTCCGGTTGCGGTGAGCCGCTCGCCCGCCTCTTGAAGCACGGCGAGGGCGATCCCGAAGTCCGCCACCATCGCCTCGCCCTCGTGTAGCAGGATGTTCTCGGGCTTCACGTCCCGGTGGATCACCCCCTGGCGGTGCGCGTAATCGAGCGCGCTCGCTACCTGCTCGGTGATGCGCAGGGCCTCATCGAGCGGGAGCTGTTGCTCCCGCTCGAGCTTCGTCCTGAGCGACTCGCCGCGGACGTACGGGACGACGTAGAACAGGAAGCCATCGGCTTCGCCCGAGTCGATCAGGGTGAGGATGTGGGGATGGTCGAGCCGGGCGGTGATGGCGATCTCCCGGAGAAACCGCTCGGCACCGAGCGCGGCCGCGACCTCGGGTCGCAGCACCTTGAGCGCGACGGGCCGGTCATGCTTCAGATCGTGGGCGAGATAGACCGTGGCCATGCCGCCCCGACCCAGCTCCCGCTCGATGCGGTAGCGACCAGCCAGAGCCGCGGCGAGACGCGCATGGTCGGGAGCTACCACGGCCCCGTCTTCCTATCCGGTGCCTGCTCCTGTAGCTGCAGCGCCGGCGCCCCCTGCCGCACGAGTTGCTGATTGAGCGCCGGCAGCTCGGCGGTGAGCACCTGCCGCCAGCGGCGCAACGCACCTGCCACGCGCTCGCGCTGTGCGGTAGACACGGCCCGCGCCTGCTGGCTAGGCTCGCGATCGGCGCTCTCCACGGCGGTCTCGAGCCCGGCCAGCTCGTC
>WNGI01002692.1_pt1 | contig 22014 bp, 16 predicted proteins | sample 5400621 | NCBI WGS metagenome assembly WNGI01 (sample SAMN13153374, study PRJNA577476) | soil metagenome | isolation source: 20 cm soil or saprolite under Garry oak tree replicate 1 | place: USA:California | collected 2016-06-15
AACAGATGCTGCACCATGTGCGCGCTGAAGAGATAGTCGTCACTCAAATCGTGAAGCGGTCCGTTGAGCGAGGCGAACATGACGAACAAGCCGGCAAAGAACGAAAGCTTGCGCGCGCCACTCAATTTTTCGCCGGGTGGCGCGCGTCGTCCGCGCCAGAGATAAATCGCGCCGAGTGCGGCGATTCCAACCACGGTGCTCGGATGGATTGACCATGCTAACCACCCGAGCTGCGTGAATGGGTGAAGCATCGCGAGCACCGGCATCGTCGTGGGCGCTAGAGCTTCGCCGCCAAATGTCCGAAAAGGAACATCAGGGCGATAAGCAAAGAGGCAGCGATGAAGAGCGGTCCCGTGAACAACGCCCGGAACAGCTTGTGGTCGTACTTGAGGTGCATGTAGAACATGACGACGATCGCGAACTTGAGCGCCGACAACACCAACAATCCGGGGACAAAGCCGCGCGACGCAACGATCGCGGGTGAGTAGTACATCCATACTTCGACGGCGGTGATGATTCCAAGAATGAGCGCCACCTTCCAGTAGGTCGACCACTGAGGATGGTGCTCTACGTGTTCCGCCGGGTCATGTGAGATCTCGGCTGGTGCGTCCGCATAAGTGGTGTCGTGTTCCATAGGCCTACTTGATCAGATAGACGAGAGTGAAGATCGCAATCCAAACGACGTCGACGAAGTGCCAGTACAGTGCCGCGATATCGACCTTCAATGCGTCCTTTGGACCGAGACCGCGCTTGTAGTCGATCGACAAAAGCGTGAGCAGCCAGATAACTCCGGCGGTTACGTGCGCGCCGTGGAATCCAGTGAGTGTAAAGAACGACGATCCGAAAAGATTGGTCCGAATCGACAGTCCCTCATGCACGAACGAAGTGAACTCGAAGGCCTGGAATCCAAGGAACGTCGTGCCGGCAATTGCCGTCGCCCACAACCATAGTTTAGAGGAGCCGAGTATTCGCTCGCCCCTCGTGTTCTTGGGCAGCGCTTTGTTCTGCACTGCGGCGAGCGCGAGCACCATGAAGAGCGACGACATCAGCAGCGTGAACGTCGACATCGACGTGACGGGGATGTTCAGAATCGCGTGTAAATGACGCCCTGTGACCGGATCAACCCAGGCTTCATGCGGGAATGGTCCAACTCTGCTGCGTCCCTTGTAAATCAGATACGTCGAGATCAGCGATACGAACAGCATACACTCTGAGCCAATGAAGGCCCAGATTGCGATCTTGCGGCTGTCGAGGCCGGTCGAGGTGTAGTGATGTACGACCGGATGGGCGATCGGATGCGCAGCTGCGGCTGGTGCAGTCATCTAGTGATGCTCCGGCTCGAGCGGGGTGCATAGCCACGTGTAAAGCGAGACGACAAGAATCGCGGCTCCCGCGAATATCAGCACGCGAGTCGTTATCAAGCCGCAAAACATCGTGATCAGTCCGAACGCTACAATCAACGGCTTGATCGTGCTGTAGGGCATGACGATTCCCAGCTCTTCGGCGCTCTTTCCTTCCTGTGCATTGATGCGCGCGCTCTCGCGATCGATCTCACTTCCTTCCCAAAGCGGATAGCGCGACGTCACCTGCGGTAGAACTGCGAAGTTGTAATCGGGCGGCGGCGATGGAATGCTCCACTCGAGCGTTCCAGCGTGCCACGGGTTGGGCCCGGCGATCGGTCCCCGCGAGCGGCTCGTGAAGAAGTTGTACAGGAAAATCAACGTCGCTACAAACAGCATGTACGCGCCGATGCTCGACATCAGGTTGTAGCTGTCCCATCCTTGGCCCGAGTCGTAGGTGTAGACCCGGCGCGGCATACCAAGCATTCCCGAGAAATGCATCGGGAAGAAGGTGAGGTTCATGCCGACGAAATTGACCCAGAAATGCCACTTGCCGAGCCGCTCATTCATCAAACGACCAGTAATCTTTGGGAAGTAGTGGTAGATGCCGGCGAAGATTCCCATGATGGATCCGCCGAACAGCACGTAATGGAAGTGCGCCACAATGAAATAGGTATCGGTCTGCTGGAGGTCAGCGGGCGGAGACGAGTGCATCACCCCGGAGATTCCACCGATGGTAAAGAGCGCGACGAGCGCGATGCCGAACAACATCGCTGTCGTGAACCTGATGGACCCCTGCGCCATCGTCGCCATCCAGTTGAATATCTTCACTCCGGTAGGAATGCCGATCAACATCGTCGAGAGAGCGAAGATGCTGTCGGCAATCGGACCCATCCCAACTGCGAACATGTGGTGGGCCCACACGCCGAATCCGAGAACGCCGATCAGAATTCCCGAGTACACCATCACCGGATAACCGAACAGCGGCTTGCCGGAATATGTCGGTAGTACTTCCGACACCAGTCCGAACGCCGGAAGAATCAGGATGTAGACCTCGGGGTGACCGAAGATCCAGAAGAGATGTTGCCAGAGAAGAGGATCGGCGCCGGCGTGGATCGCGTAGAAGTTCGTGCCGAAGAATCGGTCGAACAGGAGGAAGACAAGCGCGACGGTGATGACGGGGAAGGCAAAAATGAGAAGGAACATCACGACGAATGACATCCAGGTGAACATCGGCATCCGCATCAGCGTCATGCCCGGCGCGCGGAGATTGATGATCGTGGTGATGAAGTTGAACGCCGCAGCGAGGGAGGAGATGCCGAGTACCTGGAGACCGATCACCCAGAAGTCGATGTTGATGCCCTGAGAGAAATCCCTCGTTGTCAGCGGTGCGTATCCGAACCAGCCGCCGTTGGGCGCGGCCTGGAAAAAAATCGGCACCGTGATGAAGATCCCGGCGAAGAGAAAAACCCAGTAGCTGAAGGCGTTGAGCCGCGGGAATGCGACATCGCGCGCGCCGATCTGCAGTGGAATCAGAAAGTTGAAGAACGCCGCCGACAGCGGCATGATCGCGAGGAAGATCATCGTCGTGCCGTGCATCGTGAATAGCTGGTTGTAAAACTCCGCCGACACGAAATGGCGATTGGGTCCCTGAAGCTGAATGCGAATCAGCTCCGCCTCGACGCCGCCGATCAGGAAGAAGGCCAGCGCGGTGTAGAAATAAAGCAATCCTATCCGCTTGTGATCTACTGTGGTGAGCCAGGCCCACACAGCGGATTTCTCCGCATACGGAGCTGCTGCGTGGGGGGGTGCCTGGGTGGGAACCGCAGTTGATGCCATCCGTTGTCCCTCTTACTTAAGTGCCCATAGATAGGCGACGATGTCAGCAATCTGCTGATCGTCGAGCCCACCGGCGGTGACTTTTTGTTTTACGACCGGGTCATATTGATCCTTGCCGAGCGTGGGCATGATGATTCCCGGCTTCATTACTCGAGCGTTCTTGATCCAGAAAGCGAGATACGCCGGAGTGTTTGGATAACTTCCTGCGCCGATCGTCGCGCGCGAGCCGAAGTGAGTGAGATTTGGTCCGATGTTGCCGACAGCGGCGGGATTGCCGGCGATTGCGTGACAGCCGATGCACGCATTCGACGAAAAAACCTGCTGTCCGCGATGCGCATTCCCCGTGAGCCCGCGCGTGAATGTCATTCCCGCGGGGACAGGCGTGTGAGGCACGGCATACGTGAAGGCAGTGTCATTTCTTGGGAATGAGTACGCGGCCATCGTTGGTGCGGGCGCGTTCGCGGCTTTCACTGCGTTTGCGGATATCTGCGCTCCCATCGATGGTGCAGGCGGAAGTGCCTCGGGTCTCGCCGTCGGCTTCGGGCCCGAGCCGGGAGCAGGGCCGCTGGGAGCCGGAGTAACCGCGCCAATCGCCGCCGGTCTTTGCTGATTTGCAACCCAGCTCGCGAACTGATCGGGCTTAACGGTGAACACGCGGAATCGCATTTTCGCGTGCGACGTACCGCAGTATTCGGCACAGAAGCCGTTCCACTCCGAGGGCCGAAGAGTCGAATCCGGAGTCAGCCAGATATAGTTGGTGCGATTCGTGATAGCATCGCGCTTGCCGCCGAGCTGTGGTGCCCAGAACGAGTGAATCACGTCATTGGACGTGAGCTTGAAATTCACTGTGCGGCCGGTGGGAATGTAGATCTCGTTTGCGGTGATGATTCCGTACTCTGGATACCGGAATTCCCACCACCACTGGTGACCGATGACTTCTATCTGAAGCGAGCCTGCTACCGCTTTCGCCTGTGTCTTGAAGATGGTGCGAACCGTCGGCACCGCGATGAACAACAGAATGAACGCGGGAATCAGCGTCCAGAAAATCTCGATGACGACATTGCCGTGAGTTTGAGGCGGCCTCTCGTCGCCTTCGCGTTTGCGATAACGAAAAACGATGTAGAGAATTCCGCCTTCCACGAGAATGAAGACGATCGTTCCGAGGAAAAGCAGCCGGTCCCAAAGAAAATCGATCGCCCGCCCGTAATCCGAATGCGGTGTGAAAGTCGTGTTTGGGTGTGACTGCTCGCACGCAGCGAGCGTCAGCGCAAGCACGGCCATCATGCCAAACGATGCCATCCGCCGCAGGCGGGGAGTGCCTTTCATTCCTTATCCTTTGTCCTTCGTGTCGGAGCGCGCGGATGACCTCCGTATCGCGCTCAGCTCAGGGTGGAAAAACAGGTACAAGCTAACGCTTGCCTTACTGTATCGGGAGGGTGCCGGAGCCGCCGCGTGGATGCGTCATCGCCTCGGGATTGAGTGCGCGATCGAGCTCCTCACGCGTCATCAGTCCCTTGTCGCAAACGAGATCGTACACACCGCGTCCACTCTCGAGCGCTTCCTTCGCAATCTCCGTCGCAGTCTCGTAGCCGAGCACCGGCACGAGCGCCGTCACGATCCCGATTGATTGTTCGACGAAGTGCCGCATCCGATCCGGATTCGCGGTTATTCCCAGCACACAGCGTACGCGGAGCACATCGCATGCCCTCGTGAGAATTATCATCCCTATCAAAAGCCGATAAGCGATGATCGGCTCGAATACGTTGAGCTGAAGCTGTCCCGCTTCGGCAGCCATCGTCACGGTGATGTCGCCGCCGATGACGTCGAAACAAACCTGATTTACGACCTCGGGAATTACCGGATTCACTTTGCCGGGCATGATCGAAGATCCCGGTTGCATCGGCGGCAGATTGATCTCACCAAATCCTGCGCGGGGCCCCGAGCTCAGCAGCCGGAGATCGTTGCAAATCTTCGAGAGCTTTACCGCACATCGTTTGAGAACACCCGACAGCTGAACGAACACTCCCGTATCCGCGGTCGCTTCGACAAGATCGGGCGCAGTGATGAGCTCGAGGCCGGTGATTCGCGAGAGATACAGCCGCACACTCTCCGCGTATCCAGGCGGAGTGTTGATGCCGGTTCCGATTGCGGTCGCGCCCATGTTGATCTCGCGAATCAATGTCTGCGCTTCACCAAGCCGATCAACGTCCTCGAGCATCGTGTGAGCGAACGCAGTGAATTCCTGACCGAGTGTCATCGGCACTGCGTCCTGGAGCTGCGTCCGGCCCATCTTGAGATACGGTGCGAACTCTTCTCCCTTCATTAGAAACGCGCCCGCGAGCGCGCCCATCGCTGCGCGCAGCTGCTCGATGCTCGAGTGCAGCGCGAGCTTCACCGCCGTGGGGTAAACGTCGTTTGTCGATTGACTGAGATTGACGTGCGTGTTGGGGCTCACGATGTCGTAGCTGCCGCGAGGATGTCCGAGAAGCTCGAGCGCGCGGTTAGCGATCACTTCATTCGCATTCATGTTGGTGGACGTTCCCGCACCACCCTGGATCATGTCCACGCGAAAATGCTCGTGATGCTTGCCTGCACGGATTTCTCTGCACGCAGCGACAATTGCATCAGCGATGTGCGGCTCGAGCAGACCCAACTCGCGATTGGCTTCCGCCGCCGCTTCCTTCACGGCCGCAATCGCCGCAATCAGTGTCGGGAAGTCACATAACTCGACCCCGCTGATTGCAAAATTCTCCATCGCGCGAAGCGTCTGCACTCCGTAGAGCGCAGAGCCTGGAACTTCGCGCTCGCCCAAGAGGTCGTGCTCACGTCGAAACGATTCGGTCATTGGTAGCGGGAAGCTACACTCTCGAAATACGTTATGCGACGCGGGAAACCTCTCCCAAAGGCAGCCACACATGACAATCTCTCGTCGCGGATTTCTCAGTGCAGGCGCGGCAGCAGCAGGCGTCACACTCACCCGTCCGCTATCTGCTTCGACTTTCATTTCAGTAGTCGATAGGACGCCGCCATCGCCCCTCGCGGTAAAACCGGTAGTAGTAGCGTCGGCTAATGGGATTCGCGGGGTTGCAAAGGCGTACGATTTGATCGTCAGGGAAAACGCCGACACGCTCGATGCGATAATCGCCGGGGTCAACATCCAGGAGCTCGACCCCAACGATCAATCAGTCGGACTCGGCGGTTTTCCCAATGAAGAAGGAGTCGTTCAACTCGATGCGTCGTGCATGCATGGCCCCACAAAACGTGCAGGAGCAGTCGGCGCACTCGAGGACATTGCGACCCCATCCCTCGTCGCGAAAGCGATCATGGATTACACCGATCACATCATGCTCGTTGGAAAAGATGCGAAGAAGTTCGCACTGGAGATGGGTTTCAGGGAGCAAAATCTTCTGACCGAGAAAACGAGGCAGGACTGGTTGAAATGGAAGTCGTGTTTGAACAACAATGACGCGTGGCTCGATCACATCGACCCGGTGAAGATCAAGTTCACGACTGGGACCTGCAACATGAACGCAGTAAACGCAGCTGGTGAGATCTCTTCGGTCGTGACAACGAGCGGTATCTCGTGGAAAATCCCGGGGCGTGTCGGAGATTCAGCGGTGATTGGGGCCGGTCAGTATTGCGACAATACGGCGGGCGCAGCCGGCGCGACTGGAAGAGGCGAATCGAACATAAAGATCTGCGGCGCATTCTATATCGTTGATTTGATGCGCCAGGGAATGTCGCCGGAGGCAGCCTGCCTCAAGGCGCAAGAGCGCATGATCGCGATGACCGAGAAGCGCTTGCTCGATGAGCGAGGGCGCCCGCGCTACGACATGGTGTACTACGCTCTCTCGAAAGACGGGCGATTCGGCAGCGCTTCGACTTACTCTGGGTTCACCTACTCTGTCGCGGATGCCTCAGGCGCGCGACTGATGGATTCGGCCTATTTGTTCAAGAGCTCTGAACGGCCGGCATCCCCCGCGATGGCGTGTCGCCCAGCTTGAACGTTCCGACGAGCTGAGCAACTCGCCGCGCCGCTGAAGAGAGCGAGTTCGCCGCGCCGGCGATCTCGTCGATGCTGTCGCTTTGTTCTTCACTCGCGGACGCAACCTGATGCATCGCGCTCGCGAACCCCTCTGTTCCAACCGCGAGATTGTCGAGCCGTTGTGTCATGTCGACAACGAGGCGGTTCGATTCCTCTACTGCAACTTCGATGGAGGCGCTCCACTTCTCCGCCTCGATGACACCCTGCTCGACTTGCATGAATGATTGCCGGCCGTGATGCGTTGCATCGTTCACGGTTTGCAGAGTGCCGAGTGTTCGCGCTGCCGATTCGCGGGATCGGCCGACGCGCTCGAGCATTGCCCGCGCGAGCAAATCCGTTCGCTCGGCGGCTTCCGCAGAATCGGCGGCGAGACGGCGCACTTCGTCGGCGACGATTCCGAATCCCTCACCTTGCTCTCCCGCACGTGCTGCTTCCATCGCAGCATTGAGTGCGAGGAGCTTTGACTGTCGGGAAATTTTTTGTACCAGCGTCAGGAACGCGCGAATCTCATCCACGGCAATCGCCAACGCTTCAATCGACTCCGCGCTTGCGCTCGCATCGGTGCTGAGCAGCTCCAAAGCTCGAGAGCTCTCGTCGAGGCGCGCGCGGTTTTCCTGCGCGAGAGTTCTGAGACGTTTCTCTCGTCTGAGGTTTTCCTGCGCCCTCGAGCGGAGTGATGCGGAGATCTCTTCGAGCTTTGCGGCGTCGTCAGCGATCTCTTTGATCGTCTTCGCCATCTGGCTCGATTCCTTGCTCAGCGCGCTCGATGTGGATGCAGTCTGCTGCGCGGCCATTGCCGCACTTTCTGATGCAGCCGTGATCTGAGCGGAAAGCGTCGTCGTGTCGCGAGCCGATGCGCGCATTGTGCCTGCGAGTCGTCGCAGCGCCACGATCATTCCCGAAGTCGCGCGGCTCAAACGTCCGACTTCGCTGTTCACTCGCGATGGAGTGAACGCCGCGGAGAGCTCTCCACTCGCGACCGCTTCAGAAACGCGAGCTAGCTGTGCAACCGGCTGCGTGACCTGTCGTTCGATGAGACGCAGCACGAAGAGACACGCAAGAAGCAATAATCCAAGAATCCAGACCGCCGCGAATTCGAGGGTCGAGTGCACTTCTGTCGATGCGATGAATGCCTGCCGCACGTCCGGTGAGAGAACATGGAAGAGCCGATAGAGAATCCAGGCAATTCCGACGTGAAACGTTATCAGTGACAGCACCATCACCGCCGCAGCTTTACGCTGAAGCATTCCAGCGACGGGCGAGAAGAAGCTCGGCGCTTTGACGTCGACAATGGGGATCCCGCCCCACGTCGGGTTCATTCTGCGCTCGGTCTCGGTCAACGGAAACTGTGGATGCATCGCGTACAGCGGGCTCAGGTGAAAGTGCTTTACAGGGTCGCTACCTTGTTACCATGAACAAAACGGTCAATACCAACGACCAGCCCACCGTCTCTACGCCCGTCGAGTACGATCCTCAGGCCGTGGAGATGAAATGGCAGGACAGGTGGCGCGAGCGCGGCTCGAATGCCGTTGATATTTCCGGCGCTCGCGATCCGTATTACGCCTTGATGATGTTCCCCTATCCGTCGGCGGAAGGGCTCCATGTCGGTAACCTTTTCGCCTTCGTTGGCAACGACATATATGGACGATTTCAGAGGCTCCAGGGACACAACGTCTTCGAGCCGTTTGGCTATGACGCCTTCGGCATTCACTCGGAGAATTACGCCCTGAAGGTCGGACAGCATCCTTCCAGTCTGATTCCTCAGAACATCGCCAACTTCGAACGACAGGTGCAGCGGGCGGGTCTGATGGTGGATTGGAGACAGAAACTCTCTACCACGGACCCCGATTACTACAAATGGACGCAGTGGGTTTTTCTCCAGCTACTCAAGAAAGGGCTGGCCTATAAGAAACAAGCTGCCGTCAATTGGTGCCCCAGCTGTAAAACGGTTTTGGCTAACGAGCAGGTCGTTGGCGGACGTTGCGAGCGGTGCGACACACCGGTGGAGCAGCGGCTACTCGAGCAATGGTTTTTCAGAATCAGCGAGTATGCCGGCCGCCTGCTCGATAACCTCGATCATCTCGACTGGTCGGAGAGCACCAAGACGGCACAAAGGAATTGGATCGGCCGCTCAGAAGGTGCGGAGCTCGTGTTTCCTGTCGATACTGCGTCCGGCGAGAAAACGGATATTCGTGTTTTCACAACTCGGCCGGACACGGTATACGGCGCGACATACATGGTCATCGCTCCGGAGCATCCTCTCGTCGAAAAATTGACTGCGTCTTCCGAGCGTGCTGCGGTCGAGGATTATCTCGAGAGAACTGCGAAGCAGGACCTCGTCACGCGCAAGACGAGCACGGAAAAAACTGGTGTGTTCACGGGCTCGTACGCGATTAATCCAGCGACGGGAAAGCAAATTCCGATCTGGATCGCGGACTATGTGCTGATGGAGTACGGGACCGGCGCGATCATGGCCGTTCCTGCCCACGACGAGCGTGATTTCGAGTTTGCGCTGGTGTTCGGACTGCGAATCACTCGCGTCGTATGCGCCGAGGGCGACGACCCCGACGCGGATTTTTCCTCGGCCTATACGGGATCGGAAGGTGCACGCCTCGTGAACTCGGGCGAGTTCAATGGAATGACCGTCGATGCGGCGAAGAAGGCGATTGTCGAGACGCTGGCGAAGGAAGGACTCGCGAAGCCGGTTGTGAATTACCGGCTGCACGACTGGTGCATTTCGCGTCAGCGCTATTGGGGTCCGCCGATTCCAATCATCTACTGCGACAAATGCGGCGTCGTGCCGGTTCCGGAAAAGGATCTGCCCGTTCTGCTTCCGTACGTCGAGGATTTCAAGCCGGACGATTCAGGACTTTCACCACTCGCGCGCCATGAGGATTGGTATCGAGTCGCGTGTCCTGAATGCGGAGGAATGGCTCGGCGTGAAACCGACGTGTCGGACACGTTTCTCGACAGCGCGTGGTATTTCCTTCGCTATCCGAGCGTCGGGCGCGACGACGTTGCGTTCGATCGTGAGATCACGCAGAAATGGCTGCCTGTTGATTCGTACATCGGCGGCAACGAGCACGCCGTTTTGCACCTGCTGTATTCGCGATTCGTGACGATGGTGCTTCACGATATGGATTACTTCGATTTCGAGGAGCCGTATGTGAAGTTCCGCGCGCACGGTTTGATCATTCGAAACGGTGCGAAGATGTCGAAGAGTCGCGGCAATGTCGTGATTCCCGATGAATACATCGCGACGTGGGGTGCCGACGCATTTCGCAGCTATCTCATGTTCCTGGGACCATTCGAGGAGGGCGGAGATTTCCGCGACGCGAGCATATCGGGAGTGAAGCGATTCCTCGATCGCCTGTGGTTTTCAGTCGTGACTGCGATCGAGAGTGGCGATGCCCCGGCCGCTGATGATTCGGCGGACGTGATGCGCAAACTGCACCAGACGATAAAGAAAGTCGGCGAGGACATTCCGCGACTCAGTTACAACACTGCGATTGCCGCGATGATGGAGTACATGAACGTCCTGCGTCGTGGTGAGCGCACACCGAGGCGACATGAGGTCGCGCCGGTTGTGCAGATGGTCGCACCGTTCGCTCCGCACATCGCTGAAGAGCTATGGGAAAGACTCGGTCACCGCGAGAGTGTGTTCGATGCTGGTTGGCCGAGCTTCGATGCAGCCCTGGCGACGGAGGAGACGGTCGAGATCGCGGTGCAGGTGAACGGTAAGCTGCGCGGGAGACTGCACGTTGCGAGAGATACGCAGCGGGACGCGGCACTCTCAATGGCGATGGCCGATCCTTCGATCGCAAAATTCGTTACTGGAGAGCCAAAGAAAATCGTTTTTGTTCCCGCGAGACTTCTCAACATCGTCGTGTAACTGCGTAAGAACAGGTCCGAGGTCTGAGGGGCCTAGGCCTCGAGGTACCAGGTGAGGCATCAGTGGTCTGAAACCTCACCTCGCACCTGGAAACCTCGGTCCCTCAGACCTCGGACCCGTTCTTACGTTTTTCAGGAATTACAGTTTGCCTCCCACCCACCCGCCAACGAAGTATCCAACGAGAGCAACACCAAGTCCGACAACGAACATATCGAGTCCAGATCGAAACACGCTTCGACCAGTGAAAATCGATCGCGCGGCACCCACAAGAAAATGCGAGAGCATGGCAACCGTGAATGACAGAACGATCGCCGTTGAACCACCGGCGAAGAAGAACGGTAGAACCGGGATTACCGCGCCGAACGCAGTCGCGAGTCCGGTCACCCAACCTTCGCGGAATGGAGAAATCGTCTGCTCGCCGATCTTGAGCTCTTCCTGCACCTGCTCGCGTAACATCAAGGCCGGATCGCCCATGATTCGCGTCGCCAGCTCGTGCGCGTGATCCGGGTCCATGCCTTTCGCTTCGTAAATCAACGCCAGCTCATCGCGCTCGATCTCCGGCATCATCGCGACCTCGTCCTTCTCCATCGCGATCTCGTAATCGTAGACTTCGCGCTCGCTCTTGGCCGCGAGATATCCACTCGCGCCCATTGAAAGCGCGTCTGCGATGAGACCGGCGACTCCCGCAACAACAACAGAATGAGCTGCCAGCGTCGCTCCAATCACACCGGCGACGAGACCGAAATTCGCGGTCAGCCCATCGTTGAATCCGTAGACGACATTTCTCAGGAATCCGCCCGATTCGGTGCGATGCCACGGCTCGCCATGCTTTCCCGCAATTCCCGCGAGCGTCGTCGCATGCTCCGCTGATTCTTTCGCGAGCGTGAGGGCCTCTCCACCACCCGGCGCTCCTCGCGGAATCGCGCGATGCATATCGAGGTAGGCCTTTACTTCGCGTCCCTCTTCCTGAAGGAGCATCGGCAACAGAAAACCGGGCCCGAACAATTTTCCGACGCGAGCAAGCATCTTTGCTCGACCACTCGGGCGGAATGGCTTCGGCGGATAACCATGCTGCTTCATCAAGTCGCCCCAGACGACTACGTGCCGGTCTTCTACTTCAGCGAGGCGACTGTAGACGTCCTTCTTGCGCTGATCCGGCTCCGCCGCGGCGAGAATACGATAGAGAAATGCCGCGTCCGCTTCGTCCTGCCAGTGATGCTCGAACGAGTGAACGTCAGGCTCGGGCGTTTCACGCGGAGGTCTCTCGAGCGTCGTCGACATCCCGAAATATCGCTTTTTTTGTCTCTTTAGAGCAGTTCTTCGAGTCCCGCAACTCTCAGCAGCCGCGCGTATCGCGGATCAACCGCGAGCCCTTGATGATCATAGGGGTGATCGGTGAGCATTCTGCGAAGACGACCAGGGCGGCGCTCATATGCGCGTTCCACCCAATCCATTGCCTTGGTCCATTCACCAAGCTCGGCGTACGCGATGACGATGCAATCGGCGGGACTGCGGCTACTGAAATACTCGAGGAACGGATCTTTCGTCTCCGCTTCAGCGAGAAGCTGATCGAGCTCTCGTCTCACATCTCGAACGCGAGCTTCTGCAAAGCCAACCTCAGCAGCCTCGCCCTCGAGAATCTTTGCTCGCTCGCCATGACCTGCCACACGAAGTCGCGAGACGCGTGTCTCGAGCGCGCGATCCAGCTCACCAATCCGAAAAAGTGCGAGCTCCAATCGCTCGAGCGCGGGGCCGTATCCTGGTTTCAGACTGATCGCATGCTTGAGTGCATCGACGGCCTCGGCGTTTCGGCCGGCGGCAATGAGTGCGTCGCCCAATCCGTTCCAAAGCGAAGCTGCGTCAGGCGCGCGCTCCGTCGCCTCACGTGCTGCCGCCACCGCTTCGTCGAGCCGTCCAAGAATCTTGGCCACGACGCTCTGAAAACGCAGGGAATCCGGCTCGTTCGGGTCGAGTTCTACGGCGCGCTGAAAGTAGCGCGCGGCCGCATGGAAGTCGTCGTCCCAATAAAGCGCGTTGATGCCGAGGAGCACGTACACCTCGGCGCATTTGTCGTCGGCGGCAAGGGCGGCGAACATCAACTCATGGCCCTTTGCCATACCGGTCTCGCGGTCCATGAAACCGCGGGTCGCCATCACGCTGTAATAGCTGGCGAGTCCGTTGAGTGCGCGCGCGTTTTGAGGCTCGAGCGCCAATGCGCGCTCAAAGTAGGCGCGCGATTCCTGGAGCGCGAGCAGAGCTCCTGGGCCGCCCTGTGTGACTCGCCGAAAGGTTTGCCGTGCCTTGGCAACCAGCTCGTCGGCGGGAGTTTGGGAGACTGCGGGCTCGACGGCCTTTTTGTCTATGTTCCTGGCAGAATGCTCGGCAGTCGGCGCAGACCGAAGCGCGCGTGCGACTTCGACGGCTCCTCCGGGTCTGTCCTTGGGGTTCTTCGCCAGAAGTTGCATCACGATGGCGTCCATCGCCGGTGATATCCGCACGTCATGCTCTTTCAGCGCACGGGGCGATTCGCTCAGGTGCTTCGCCAACACGCCCATCGGTGTAGTCGCAACAAACGGCGGAACGCCCGCGAGCAGCTCGTACAAAACGCAGCCAAGACTGTATAGATCGGATTGACCGCCGACTTCGACTTCTCCCGTAACCTGCTCCGGACTCATGTAAGTGGCTGTTCCGATTACCATGCCCGCTGTCGTCAGTGATGCACTCGGAACGGCGACATCATGTACAACGCGAGCGATGCCGAAATCGGAGAGTAGCGCTCGTCCGCCGATTGTAAAAATGTTCTCCGGTTTGACGTCGCGGTGGACGATTCCAAGACCATGCGCGTATGCCAGCGCATCAGCGATGTCCGCGCCCCATGCGGCGACGTCTTCCATTTTCAGGCGCCGTTCGCGTACGAGGCGTTCGCGCAATGTCTCACCTGACACCAACGGCATCACGTAATACAGGCGTCCGTCGGCTTCGCCGGAGTCGAAAAGAGCTACAATTCCGGGATGGACGAGCTTCGCCATCACGTCGATCTCGCGCTTGAATCGTTCGGCGCCGACTACAGACGAGAGCTGTTCGGCGAGGACCTTGATGGCGACCTCGCGACTGAGGTGGTGGTCGTGGGCGCTGTAGACCACCGCCATTCCGCCGCGTCCAATTTCCCGATCGATTCGAAATCGATCGGGAAGCACGATAGGCCCCGAAGCGGTGGACGTCATTGGATGAAGATTGAGGTAAGGGATGTGGCGGCGGCAACCCCTTGGCGCGGTTCCGCTGTCATACGAGATGAAAACCAGACTCCACGGAGATTACGAATGAGAGCGTTATCGATAATTTCGGTCATCGCGGTGGTTGCCGGCAGCGCATCACCCGTTGTCGCGCAGCAGAGAACCGCCCCCACGCGGCCGAAAGAAGGGACGGGAGACGTGTGCACGTCGACCGACGGAAAAGTCGGGTGCCGCAAAATTGTCGAAGGCGGATATGTGGGCCGACTCGATTCGGCGATGGCGAAGCGGGCAATACTCGGTCTTCAACTTTCACCAACCGGCACGGCGCGAGATACACTCGGCGTCTTTGTCTCGTCGGTAACTCCGAAGGGTCCGGCGGAGAATGCCGGTATTATCGAGGGCGAGAGAATCGTCTCGATCAATGGCGTCGATCTCCGCGTCGCACCGGGCGATGTCGAAGATGGCTACGCGAGCGGGCTGCCTTCTCACCGTCTGCAGCGTGAAGTCGCGAAGCTTTCGCCGGGCTCGCGCGTGAATCTCCGCGTCTATTCAGGTGGCCGGGTGCGTGACGTTCAGGTGACCGCGGGTCGTGCGTCGGATTTCATGAAAATGCGCACGTTTTTCGGGGGCGATGGTGGCCCCGGCGAGTTCATTTTCCGCGACGGAAGGGAAATGCCGATGATGCCGTTGATGCAAATGCGCGAGATGGAGCCGCTTGAGAATATGAAGGTGATGGAGATGATGCCCCAGATGCGGAAGCTCGAGGCGTCGCCTGAACTACGAAAACTTCGGGAATCGCTGCCGCAGATGCGCCAGAAAATGGAGATGTCTCCGGAATTTCAAAAACTGCGACAGTCGATGCCCGAAATGAGAAAAATGCTCATGCCGTCGATGGTCACACCGATGCGACGTACATATCGGATATGAGATTAACGGATTGACGGATTGACGGATTGACGGATTTACGGATTGATGGAGTAAGCTTCTAATCTCGTTATCCGTCTATCTCTTATCCGTAAATGGTTGCTCGAAACTTAGATAGAAAAACATTCCGCGATCGCCACTGCTCGGCCCGACGCCGATCGGCACCGCGAAACCCGGGACAATTTGAAGCGTATTATGCGCGGACGGCGTGAGTGCCAAACCGACATTGGAATGTGTCGTGAACAACTTCGAGAGAACGTAGCTGACGGGAATCATCGTCTCGATTCCGGCAGCTCCACTTCCACGTCGCTTCTTCCAATCTCCCGTGGGTAACGTGACCGACAAGCGCGGTGAGACTGCGACTCGTGTCTCTCCACTTCCGACGAGCTGATATCGATAATTGATTCGCACGTCGCCGATTCCGGCCTCTCGCGCCGAGCGGACGATTGGCAAATCGTAACTGAGCTGATGTGTGAGACCGCCGACCGGCCATTCCTGCGTGAATGAATAGTCGAAATCCGAGCTGCCTCGGTGCGTGCGGAATGTGTTGATGTGTTGCACAATCCCTTTTTCCTGATTGTATGCTTCTTCCATCAGGAAACTGTTATCCTGAACGATCGGAGCCGATGAGTCAGGCTTTGAGGCCGCGGCTTGCGAGTGCGCCGACAAGGGCGCGAGCGTTATGAGGAGGAATAATTTTCGCGGGCTGATCACGCCGAAAAAATAATACGCGAATGAAGGTACGACTCGATAAATGGCTTTGGGCAGCGCGTTTCTACAAGACACGCGCGCTTGCCGTCGATGCAATCGACGGCGGAAAGATCGAGGTCAACGGTGAGCGCTCGAAGCGGGCCAAGCTCGTCACGGCCGGTGACCGAATAAGAATTCGGATCGGTCCGTACGAACATGTCATGACGGTCAAAGACGTCTCCGAGCGTCGCGGGCCCGCGCCGGTTGCTGCGAAACTCTACGAGGAAGACGCCGAGTCAAAAAAACAGCGCGAGGTTATGGCTGCGCACATCAAGGCGATGAACGCAAACACGGGGTACGATAGCGGTCGCCCAACAAAGAAAGATCGTCGCGACATCGAGCGAGTACGCGGACGTCGCTAGAGCTCGATCTGTGCTCCCAGCTCCACGACGCGATTCGAAGGGATGTTGAAGAACTCAGTTGCTGAGCGCGAGTTCCTCGACATGAAAATGAAAAGTCTCTTCCTCCACCCGGCCATCGGTGACGTTCCTTTGGAGAGAAGCCGCTCCCTTCCCAGGTAATAGCTCGTCTGATTTGGAACCGCGACTATTCCCTCTTTGGCAGTTCGCTTGAGAATGTCGGGAACGTCAGCGGTTTCCATGAATCCGTAGCGCGCCTTTATTCGAGCGAACCCCTCCGGAAACAGAGTAACGGAAATCCGCTCGTTTTCCGGAATCTCCGGAACGTTCGCGAACATCACGGAGAGGAGAATCACATGCTCGTGGAGAACCTTGTTGTGTTTCAGATGATGAAGTAAAACGAGCGGAGCTCCATCCGGGTCAGAGGTCATGAATACCGCCGTGCCCTTCACGCGAGGCGGTTTGCTTCGCTCGACGTCCTGCAAAAGCAGATCGAGTGGGAGTGATCCACGGTGCAATCGCTTGAGAACGATCCTTCTCCCGCGATGCCACGTCGTCATCAACGTAAAGATCATCAGCGCGAGTACGAGCGGTACCCATCCACCTTTTGCGACCTTGAGAATGTTCGAGCTGAAGAATGCGAGGTCCACCACGAGCAAAGCCGCAGTGAGCGATCCTGCTTTCGCGATGCTCCAATTCCACCGGGTTCGGGCCAACACGTAAAAGAGCATTGTCGTGATTGCCATCGTACCCGTTACAGCGATTCCGTACGCTGCACCCAGCGCGCTCACCGAGCGGAAACCGAGAACCACGAACAGGCAGCCCACCGCCAATGCTGCATTGACTTCAGGGATGTAGATCTGGCCTGCTTCGGTTCCCGATGTGTGAATGACATTAACGCGCGGACTGTATCCGAGCTGCACCGCCTGATGAGTGAGCGAAAACGCTCCGGATATGAGCGCCTGTGATGCGATGATCGCCGCCATCGTTGCCAATGCCAAAAGCGGATAAAGCAGAATCCTCGGCGCGAGCATGAAGAACGGATTCAAGGCTCCTTCGGGATGTCGAAGGATCAACGCCCCCTGTCCGAAATAATTGAGAAGAAGTGCAGGGAAGACGAGTGCGAACCAGGCAATTCTAATCGGCCGTCGACCGAAGTGACCCATGTCGGCGTAAAGTGCCTCTCCTCCGGTGACTGCGAGCACGACGGCGCCAAGCAGGACGAATGCAGCAAATCCGTGCGCGACAAAAAATCGAATTCCGAAAATCGGATTCACCGCGGTCAGTATCTCCGGCGCGCCCGCAATCTCTGCAATACCGAGCAAGGCGATGGACACGAACCAGACTGCCATGATCGGCCCAAAGACTCGACCGACTTTGGCTGTTCCTTTATGCTGAACCCAGAACAACCCGATCAGGATACCAAGTGCGATTGGAACTACCAGAACGGTCAACGCGGGAGTTGCGACCTCGAGACCCTCTACCGCGCCAAGGACTGATATTGCGGGAGTGATCACACCATCTCCGTAAAGCAGCGCCGCACCAATGAGTCCCAGCGTGATGATGTAGCGGCGTATCCTGTCATCCGTCTTTCGACGCGAGTACTGCAGTATCAGCGCGAGCAACGCGAGAATTCCACCCTCTCCACGGTTATCCGCGCGCAGAATGAAAACGATGTACTTGATGCTGACGATGAGTATCAGCGACCAGAGTATCAGCGACAAAACGCCGTAGACATTCGGCGGCGTCGCTGCAAGCCTGTACTCGGTCTTGAAACATTCTCGCAGCGCGTAAAGCGGACTGGTCCCGATGTCGCCGTAAACGACGCCGAGTGCGAGAAGGGTAAGTTGTCGGAGGCGGTGCCCGTGTAGGGTTGCCTCGGGTTCGATGCTGATGTGCGGCGCCTGGTTACGGGCTTGTCTCTTCGTCCCGATTCAAGCGAAGGAATCTCGAATGGACGCGATGGAGCCGCAAGCCACTACATCTCGATTTGCGCTCCGAGCTCGACAACTCGATTAGGGGGTATGGCAAAGTATTCGGTTGCGCTTCGGGAGTTCTGTGAGAGCAGGATGTAAAGTTTCTTTCTCCATCGTGCGAGCCGCGCTTTTCCCGTGGGAAGCAGACGCTCGCGACCCAGATAGTAGGTCAGATCCTTCGGATCCATTTCAACACCGAGGGCGACGCTTCGCTTCAAGACTGATGGAACGTTCGCCTTTTCCATGAACCCATACTTTGCAGTCACGCGTGAAAATCCGTGCCCCAGCTGCGCCGCCTCGATGCGCTCGGCTTCAGGAACTTCCGGGACATTCGCGGAAAGAATCGAAAGCAGAATCACATGCTCGTGCAGGACTTTGTTGTGTCTCAAGTGGTGAAGCAAAACGAGCGGCGCACCTTCGGGGTTCGAAGTCATGAACACTGCTGTGCCGGGAGCACGGTACGGCTTTCGTTTCGCAACGTCGGCGAGGAAGAGATCCATTGGTAGCGATCCTCGGGCGAGAATCTGCTGGACGATTCGCCTTCCGCTATTCCATGTCGTCATCAAAATGAAAACCATCAGCGCGATCATCAGTGGGACCCAGCCTCCGTGCTGGATCTTCAGCGCATTCGCGCCGAAGAATGAGAGGTCGACAATGAGAAAGCTCGTCGCAAAGGCGAGTACCTTAGACCATCTCCAATTCCATCGACTGCGCGCAAGCGTCGAAAAGAGAATCGTAGTGATGGCCATCGATCCCGTGACCGCGATGCCGTACGCCGCGCCGAGGTTCGTCGTCGAGCGAAATCCCAGTACGATGAGCAGGCATCCGACCATCAATGCTCGATTGACTCCCGGCATGTAGATCTGCCCGTGCTCTGTCGAAGAAGTGTGAACGATCGACAGCCTCGGACAATACCCGAGCTGGATGCACTGCTGCGTGATCGAGAACGCGCCCGAGATCAAAGCTTGCGATGCAATCACTGCGGCTATCGTTGCCAATCCAATCATCGGATACAGCATCAGTCGCGGAGCAAGGTTGTAGAACGGATTCTCAGCAGCGGTCGCATCCCGCAGAAGTAAAGCTCCCTGGCCGAAGTAATTCAGAAGAAGCGCCGGCAGCACGAGTACAAACCAGGCGAGACGAATCGGCTTTCGTCCAAAGTGACCCATGTCTGCGTACAACGCCTCAGTTCCCGTAACCGCCAGCACCACGGCGCCGAGAATCGTGAAGCCACCCACTCCATGGCGAATGAAGAACTTCGCCGCGTACGCCGGATTAATCGCGAGAAGTATTTCGGGGACGCGTGCTACCTCGAACAGTCCGAGTGCGCCAATCACGATGAACCAAATTGCCATGAGGGGACCGAAAACTCGTCCGACCTTCGCTGTCCCTTTCTTTTGAAAGAGAAAGAGTGAGAACAAAATGCCGAGTGTCGCCGGCACAACGAGGAATCGGAACGCGGGGGTTACTACTTCGAGGCCCTCGGTCGCGCCGAGTACCGACATTGCCGGCGTGATGACACCGTCACCATAGAGCAATGACGCACCAATCAGCCCGAGCGCCGTAATTATGAATCGGCGGCGATTGTCGCCTTCGCGGCGGTGCTGTTGAAGGATCAGCGCCAGGAGTGCGAGCTCGCCACCTTCGCCACGATTGTCGGCGCGCAGAATGAAGACGATGTACTTGATGGCAACGACAACGATCAACGACCAGACGATGAGCGAGAGAATCCCGAAGATGTTGGGCGCATCGACGGCCAAACCACGCTCTTCCTTGAAGCACTCGCGCAATGCGTAAAGAGGACTCGTGCCTATGTCCCCATAGACGACGCCGATTGCGAGTATGGTGAGCTTTGTGAGACGGCCGCCTGAGGGTGCGGCTTCGGGATGATCAAGGATGGTGAGAAATCCTCAAGGAGAGCGCAACGATCACCCCGGTGAAGAAACACCGAAGCATAGTCAATTAACGTGCCGAACAATGTATGACATAACCCCTGAGTTGGGCATATCGCTTGCTTTTATCCCGGGGTGCCTCCGTCGCGATTGCGGCGGGCTGGCTCAATCAGAAGTGGCTGTAAGGGGGGTATATGGATAAGGACCTGAACACACGCGGAACTGAGAACGAAATCAAGGGAAAAGCGAAAGAGATGAAGGGAAATCTGCGCGGCGATCTCGGTGACATGACGGACAACCAGAGTGAGCACATCAAGGGAAGAGCCGAGCAGGGGAAGGGCAAGGTCCAGAAGGAGTTCGGCAAGACCGAACGAAAGCTCGACCCCGATAACATCTGAACGGGAATGAAAAAAGCCCCGCGCGTAATGGCGCGGGGCTTTTTTCGCTACCGGCTACCGGCTACCAGCTACTCGTAGCGGAGCGCAATAATTGGATCGAGTGAAGCAGCTCTCCTTGCTGGCCAGACACCGAACAAAACACCGACGCCCGCCGAGAAGGCGAACGCAAGGGCAACCGCACTCGGATCGATCGTGGTATTGAAACCGCCGAGCTTGTTCAACAGAGTCGCGCCCCCGCCGCCGACGAGAATTCCGACGAGTCCGCCGAGCAGACAAAGGACAACCGCTTCGATCAGGAACTGAAGCAGTATCGCTCCCTTGGTCGCACCAAGCGCTTTGCGCACGCCGATCTCGCGTGTCCGCTCCGTAACCGACACGAGCATGATGTTCATGATTCCAATTCCACCGACGAGCAAGCTCACTGCCGCAATCCCCGCGAGCAGGAACGTGAAAGTCTTCGTCGTCTCAGCGAATGTGTTCAGGAACTCAGCTTGATTGCGGATGTCGAAATCATCTTTCTTGTCAGGCCCAAGCCGATGCTCTCGGCGAAGAATCGATTGAATCTCCGCCTGGGCCTCGGGAATTTTCTTCTCGTTGATGGCCATGACTCCGATGTTGTTCAACCGGTCGGAGCCCATCACGCGGAATTGCGCGGTCGAAAGAGGAATCAAAACGAAATCGTCAGGATTGTTTCCGAATCCGCCTGTCTGTCCCTTCGACGCAAAGACACCGATTACCTGGAACTGAATTCCGCCAATTCTCACGTTCTCGTCGAGCAACGCCTCGGGAGTTTGCAAACCGAGATTGTCGATTACCGCGGAGCCAACGACTGCGACGCGACGCATTCCCGCTTCTTCTGCGTCGTTGAACATGCGGCCTGCAGCGAGAGTGAATTTGCGAACGTCAGGATAGTTCGGCTTCGCGCCCGTTACCTGGGTCATCGCGTTTGTGCTTCCGTACTGGAACATCGCGCGCTTGCCCATCTCGGGCCCGACCTCCGCAAAATTCTTCCCGCGTTTCTCGAGAGCTTCAGCGTCGGATACGGTGAGCTTCGCGTTGTCGTCTGTTGCCACTCCAAATCCGCGAGCTGCACCGGGCCGCACTGTGAGAAGAGTGGTACCGAGGTTTGCAATTCGATCGCTGATGGATTTCTGCGCACCCTTTCCAATTGCGACCATCGCGATCACTGCAGCGACGCCGATGACGATGCCGAGCATCGTGAGAAACGATCGCATCTTGTTCGCGCGCAGTGCGCTGAGCGCGACAATAACGATCTCCTTGATGAGCATCGCCTCATTGCCGGCGGTTTTCCTGATATCGGGATGCGCTCCGCCGGAATGCTGCGGCTGAGGCTCGATTCGTTGAG